>Ga0307510_10000149_pt1 | contig 58176 bp, 52 predicted proteins | sample 12_EM_MG_FD_207224 | JGI IMG/M metagenome (GOLD analysis project Ga0307510, IMG submission 207224) | Populus trichocarpa ectomycorrhiza microbial communities from riparian zone in the Pacific Northwest, United States - 12_EM | ecosystem: Host-associated > Plants > Roots > Unclassified | place... | reverse complement strand
AGAGGCTGTAGGTACCGGGAAGATCGATTATTTGCGCGCGCCGACCATCGGCCAGGTCACAATAGCCAGTTTTTTTGTCGACTGTGACACCGGGAAAATTTCCTATTTTTTGATTGAGACCGGTAAGGACATTGAAGAGCGTTGATTTACCGGTATTTGGATTTCCTACAAGCGCTACTTTCAGATCAGCATTCACTTGCTATAATATTACTGCAGAATAATAGTTGAAGCTTCTCTTTTACGTAAACTTAACTGGTAGCCTGATACATGAATAGCAATTGGGTCGCCAAGAGGTGCAATACGCGAAACAGTGATCTGCTCGCCCGGCAAGCATCCCATTTCCATCAACTTCACCGACATTTCAAGATCGGTAAATTCCTTAACTATTCCTGTTTCTCCTACTTCAAGTTGTGAAAGCCTCATGACGTATCGTATATAACTCACCAAATGTAAACCTTATTTAAATTAAATCCAAATAAGAAGAAGTTAAATGAAAATATGATTTTATTTTGATGCTGCTATGAAATATTGGCTGCAGGTACGGTATGGCTTTTGGCTTTACCAAAGTGAGGGCACCCGCAGTCTTTTTTAAAGATTCCGCATGACGCTAAAGCGGCCATCGCTACGAATAAAAGTAGGATTTTAATTTTCTTCATATTTATCTGCCCTGTTAATAACCATTATACTAAAAATTCCCATGCATGCACCTGTCGAATCAGCAAACAAATCGGTCCAATCGCCATCGCGCCAGGTAAAAACCGTCGATTGTAAAACTTCGATCAGTCCGCCAAATAGTATACAAGCAATAGTAACAATTGCTGCGGTTTTATACGGTAAAAGCCGGTTGCTTTGTTTCCTGATTATACCATTGCACCACAAAACAACCAGTAAAAAGAAGAAACCACTATGTACCAGCTTGTCAAAACCGGGGAAGAACATGGGCTCATTGCTTACCTCTTCATTAATCTTGATGGTGCACATCACAAAAACAAATAAGGCCCACAAAATAGTGAGCCTTTGATATTTTAGAAAAATCTTCATTTAATATCAGGCGCCCACTAATGTTTTGTAAGCATCTGCCGAAAGCAGGCCATCTATTTCAGAAGCATCTTTTATGCTGATCTTTACCATCCATCCCTGGCCATAAGGATCAGAGTTTACCAGTTCCGGTTGATTGTCAAGTGCCGGATTAGTTTCGGTTACTGTTCCGGTAAGCGGCATGAACAGATCGGACACTGTTTTTACAGCTTCAACGGTTCCAAAAACTTCTTCTTTATTTACTTCTTTTCCTTTCGAGGAAATGTCAACATAAACAATATCGCCCAGTTCACCTTGTGCAAACTCGGTAATACCTATATAGGCATTGCTGCCTTCAACTCTTATCCACTCGTGGTCTTTGGTGTATTTTAATTCAGCTGGGAAATTCATATTGATCTGTTTTTAGTGGTTCAAAAATAATAAAACTTTTAGATAACCTGATCTAAATTAAGTATCAGAGCAAGCCGGGAAAAAAACTTAATTTTAGGAATATCGTTAAAGGCTGAAAAAGATAAATCAAGCATTGCACGAATGAGAAAATTAGGTTCAGTTATGATGATCGCGCTGATGGCATTGGCTTTTCAGTCCTGCAGAAACAGTGGGAAAAAAGACAAGATTGCTACAGATACTTTTATGAATGATGTAAAAGTAAACGATACAGCATCAGCCACAACTACTATTGCAAGCACCGGGTTAAAACCGGAAGACAAAGAGCACGATGTTCATCCTGTCGAGCTAAAACCCGTGGTTAGCGCAAAAGATGTGAGATTTGCTTCTATTGCTACTAATGATGGCCTGAATGCAGTAAATAACAGTAAAATGGCGCAGGAGAAAACTATCAACGCAAGGGTAAGAAACTTCGCGATCATGCTGGTAAATGATCATACCAAATTTGGCAATGACCTGACCACAATCGCAAAAGATAAAAAAATCACCCTGCCTGCATTGCCAGGTATGGCCGAAATGCAACAGGCGAACAGGCTGGCCATGAAACAAGGTACTGATTTTGACAGGGCATATGTTGATGCGATGATCGCCGCTCAAAAGAAGGCAATAGCTTTATATGAAAATGGTGCAAAAGATTGCAAAGATCCCGACTTGAAATCTTTTGCAGCAAAAACGCTCCCTGTTTTGAAAATGCATCTTGATTCGGCACAGGCAGTACGCAGCAGCATACAATAAATCAAAGGAATATTTTTGAAGGAGGGATAGGCAACAACTTATCCCTTTTTTATTGGATAAAACTCAGGAAAACGATACTTTTAGGATTCACAATACAGTCTCGTCCAATGAAGAAATTTTACCTTGCCCTGTTTCTTTTTGCCTGTTCATGCCATTTTTTATATGCCCAAAAGGGGAATGATATTGAAGCCAAAACAAAGGGCCTAACCAAATACACCGGCTATTTTAATTTTTTCTGGAATGATAAGACCGGGCAAATCTTATTGGAGGTAGACCGGTTTAATGATGAGTTCCTGTATGTAAATTCGCTGCCTGCCGGAGTAGGATCAAATGACCTGGGGATGGACAGAGGACAGATAGGTGAAACACGTATCGTAAAGTTTATCAGGATAGGTAACAAGGTGTTACTGGTTCAGCCTAATTATAATTACCGGGCGGTAAGCAATAATGCTGACGAGCGTAAATCTGTTGAAGAAGCTTTTGCACAATCGGTGATATGGGGTTTTACAACAGAGACTCAGGACAGCACAAAAGCATTGATCGATATAACCCCGTTTTTGCTTCGCGACAGTCACCAATTGGCCCGCAAGTTGGGGAACAGTAACCAGGGAAGCTATCGTGCAGACGACAGCCGTTCCGCAATATATTTGCCCAATACCAAAAGCTTTCCCGACAATTCAGAATTTGAGGCGATCATCACTTTAGCGGGAACAGGTACGGGTTCCGAGATTAGTTCTGTAACACCTAATCCTGATTTTGTAACAGTAAGAATGCACCAATCTTTTATCAGGCTGCCTGATAATAAATATAAGACGCGCAAATTTGACCCACGTTCAGGTTTGTACGATGTGGAGTACATGGATTATGCCACACCTATTGATCAGCCGATAATGAAAAGATTGCTGACCCGGCACCGGCTCGAGAAAAAAGATCCATCCGCTGCCACGAGCGAACCGGTTAAGCCAATTATCTATTATGTCGACCGTGGCGCACCTGAACCTGTACGTACGGCATTACTGGAAGGTGCATCATGGTGGAACCAGGCTTTTGAGGCTGCCGGATATAAGAATGCCTTCCAGGTGAAGCTTTTACCGGAGAACGCCGACCCGATGGATATTCGTTATAATATTATCCAATGGATACACCGTTCGACAAGGGGCTGGTCTTATGGCGAGACAATAGTTGACCCCCGGACAGGTGAGATCATTAAAGGACAAGTTTCATTAGGCTCATTGCGCGACCGGCAAGATTTTCTGATAGCAGAAGGCCTTGTTCAGCCGTACGAAGATGGCAAACCTGTGAGCGATAAAATGATGAAACTGGCACTTGCCCGCTTGCATCAACTGGCTGCTCATGAAGTAGGTCATACACTTGGTTTTCAGCATAATTTTACTTCAAGTGTCAACAACAGGGCATCGGTTATGGACTACCCTCCGCCGGTATTTACTTTAGGCCCCGATGGTTCAATCGACCTGGGAAATGCTTATAGCACAGGGATTGGCAACTGGGATAAACGCACTGTTTTATACGGATACCAGGATTTTCCCGCAGGCACAGATGAGGATAAAGCGCTAAAGGATATCATGAGCGAGACGCTCAGGGAGGGATACCTGTATATTTCTGACGCAGATGCGCGACCTGCCGGTGGGGCTCATCCCCAGGCGCATCTTTGGGACGCAGGTACTAACGCAGCGGACGAACTCAACAGGCTGATGGCCGTCAGAAAGCATGTGATTGATAATTTTTCTGATAAAGCGATCAGGCAGGATGCACCGATGGCGACATTGGAGGAAGTGCTGGTGCCCATGTACCTGATGCACCGTTACCAGGTGGAAGCCGCATCTAAAATGCTGGGCGGCTTGTATTATACCTTCGCGCTAAAAAATGATGGTCAAACTATAACCAAATTCGTCCCACCAGCCGAGCAATGGAAAGCTTTTAATGCATTAATGGGAACGATCACCCCCGATGCATTGGCATTACCTGAAAAACTAATAGAAAAAATACCACCGCGGCCAATAGGCTACCCGCGTACGAGGGAGACTTTTAAATCGCGCACGGGATTAACGTTCGATCCATTATCCGCAGCAGAGTCGGCAGCCAGCAATACTTTAGAATTTATGCTTCAACCGCAACGTGCCGCCCGGTTGGTTGAATACCACTCAAGAGACAATAGTCAGCCTGGCCTGGATGCAGTAATAAGCAAATTGGTAACACAGACATGGAAAGCACCGCAACAGCCCGGCTACAAAGGTGAGTTGCAAAGATTAGTTAATAATCTAACCCTGAAACAAATATTGGAACTGGCTGCCAATACCAAAGCACCTGAGAATGTGCGTGGGATTACCCTGCTGCAAATAGATGAACTAAAAAAATGGATGAATAAGGCTGTTGTAACATCGGTAAATGACCAGAAGGCTAACCTGTTATTTGGCTTATCGCAGATCAAACAATTTGAAAGCAACCCTGATAAATTTCAACCCGCTGAAACATTAAACATGCCGGATGGTTCGCCAATTGGAATGGATAATTTTTAATAAACGCTTATGCAATCACCTATAAAAACCGGTTTATTAGCCTACGGAATGTCCGGCAGGGTATTTCATGCACCGTTTATCAATGCACATACTGGGTTTGAGTTAGCGGCTGTAGTAGAGCGTCATGATAAGAAAGCCGCGGTGCGGTATCCTGGTATTATCAGTTATAACAAGTCTGAGGAGCTTTTGGATGATCCACAGATCGAACTGGTTATCGTCAACACGCCAAACAATACCCATTTTGCTTTGGCCAAGCAGGCTTTGCAGTCAGGAAAACATGTATTGGTTGAAAAGCCCATTGCTGCAACTGTTGCCGAGGTAAAGAAATTGTACGATTTGAGCAGGCAGGTAAACAAACATTTGATGGTTTACCAGAACCGCCGCTGGGATAGCGACTTTTTATCAGTAAAAGAAGTAATCGAAAGCGGTAAGCTGGGAGAACTGATAGAAGTACATTTCCGGTTTGACAGGTATAAGGTCACATTAAGCCCGAAGCAGTTTAAGGAAACCAAAAGCATGGCGCCAAATGGTTTAGCTTATGACCTTGGTCCGCATCTGGTAGACCAGGCGATCAGTCTGTTCGGCAGGCCTTTAAAATTTACAAAAACAACTGCCACCTACCGGGAAGGCTCGGAGGTAGATGATTATTTTCACTTTCATTTATCCTATCCTCATAATTTGAATGTCTACCTGACCTCCTGCCTGTTGATTGCACAGCCATTACCATCATTTGTTGTACATGGCTCCTTAGGCAGTTATATTAAGGATAGGGTTGATGTGCAGGAAGCACAACTGGATAAATCCATATTGCCAACCGACCCGGCCTATGGTGTGGAGCCCGAAGGCACCGAAGGTAAACTGGTAACTATTGGATTTGATGGACAAAAGAACATCGAAGTTATTCAATCGTACAAGGGTCAATATATCCAATTGTTCGAGGCTGTTTACCAGGTTATCAGGAATAATGCCTTATACCCGATAACCGAGGAGCACATTGCCTGGCAGATCGAACTACTGCAAGCCAATGGATAATATTTCACTAATGATTGTAAATTTATAGCAACAGAAGCATTCCGAATTATAAAAAAACTTACATTTATCTCCATAATGAAGAAATTATTTTTGCTTTTAAGCCTGATCATAGCCGCAGGATGCACACAGGCACAAACTAAACCGGATATTGAGCATATACCTCATTTCAAAATATTAAAAGCCGACAGCACTTATTTTAACTATACCGACCTGAAAAAGGATAAGCCGGTAATGATCATCTATTTCTCGCCGGATTGCAGTCATTGCCAGCACATGATGTACGAGATGAAGCCGAAGATGAAGAAGTTTGGCGATACCCAGATCGTGATGGTGACCTTTACAGATTTCAACCTGCTAAAAATGCTGAAGACATTCAACCGTGATTTTGACCTGGAAAAATATCCTAACATTATAGTAGGTACCGAAGGACATAGTTATGTTGTTCAAAAATATTACCAGGTAAGGACGACACCTTACATCGCAGTATATGACCGGAAGGGAAACCTGGTAAAAGCCTTTGAAAAAGCACCAACCATAGATACTTTAATAGCTACCGTTAAGAAAGCGTAGTTTTACTGCTGTTGTTGTTGCTGCTGTTGCAGCATTTCCATATAGCGCTGATAGCTGTTTTTTGCGAAATCGTTTATTGGTTTATGCTCAGGTACTTCAATAAATTCGCCCTGGTGGTGCATAGATGGAGCGTCATCCTCGTACCCAACTGCAACAGATACTTCAAGATTGTGATCTGACGCGCCTTTAAATACCCCTTTTACCGGCGAGCAGTCCGAAAAATTCCGGCCCACAGCAAGGCGTATGTGAGTTTCATTAGCAATGCAATTATTGGTAGGATCGATACCCAACCATCCATAATCCGGTATATAGGCCTCCGCCCAGGCATGTGTAGCACCTTCGCCGCGCATGGTAGTGCTGCGATGTGTACAGATATAGCCGCTTACATAGCGGGCGGGGATGTCTACCAATCGCAGCATCAGGGTTAAAATATGGGCAAAGTCCTGGCAAACACCAGCTTTTAATTTCCATATCTCGTCCAGTTTTGTTTCAACGGTGGTTACGCCTTTGATGTATTTGAAATTATCATACACGTAACGGCAAAACCGCAATGCGGCCTGGAAGGGGGTATCATCCTTTGACTTTTCAGCGTCAACCAATTTTTGTAATTCGTGGAAGCCTTCAAAATATTCCAGTTTCAAAAAATCTATATAAGGCACCATATAACGCAGGAGCTTCAGATCTGCCCATTGCTGCGCCGGGAAAATATCGTTGCCGGGCAACGGCCTGTGTTTGGTTTGAACCAGTATTCTTGAATTGATCAGCAGCATAGAGTGAGGTTCGCTATAAGTAAAACTGCCTACTTTATTTCCATAATAATCGATAAAGGTATCGATCACCGGATCACCGCTGATATGAATATCCTGCTTTATTACCTCCTGGTAATCATCCAATATAGGATAAAGGATAATCTGGTTAGCGCTATCACGAACCGGAGCAGGGTAAGTATATTTGGTTAAATGTTGAATTTTAAATTCAGGCATAATAGAATCTCAATTGTTTATCAGGAATTAGCAAAATAATGGTTATTAAGAGCGTCGCCAATACCAAAAAGCTGGCTGCGTATCTGGGTCAGGAACAGGTGTAAACCTTCTTCCTTTATGGTCTTTACCGAACTGTATTTGATATGGCTCTGCAGTCTACCGATATAAAAAGAAAGCTCCCTGTAATCGTCCATATTACTGTCGTTTTTCAGCCGGTCAAAATAACGTTGGATATGATTTACCGAATAAATTACAGACCGCGGGAAATCATTGTTCAATACCACCTGTTCCAGAACGTTTTCAGACTCAAAGCCCTCACGGTAAGTTTTCAGGTAGATCTCATACCCGCCCAATGATTGCAGCAGGTGTTTCCAGTAGGTAGTATCCGTTAGCAGGTCAGGATTGTCATCGATAGACCCGAATTTGGTGTCCAGAATATCCACCGATTGTATCCCGCGTTCCAGGTATTTACCGATGTTCATATAACTGCGCCCCTCGCCACGCTCCATCGTGATCTCTACGGTACCGTAATAAAGCATTACCTGCTTGATCAATACATCAAGCACACTGACGGGGTCATCCTTTTTTAAGGCATTATCCAGCCGGTTATCTTTTACAGTATGGTAATATTCGTTCAGGCATTGCCAAAGATCCTTGGTGATATGCTCCTGAACACCCCTGGCATTTTCACGGGCGAAGGTGATGATATTGAGTATGGAATTGGGATTGTTTTTTCCCGTCACCATATAGCGGATCACTGAACGGCTGTCATTACCCAGCTTTTCTGTTTCCTCGTCATGGCCCGAAAATATCCTGATCACCGGTTCCCAGGTAAATTCCTGCACCGTATCCTGCGATGACGCATAATTGATCTTGAGCATCCGCAAAATACCATCGCTGCGCTCCACATAACGACTTAACCAATATAAACTTGCTGCTACCCTGCTTAACATATTGTGATATTTCGGATTTCGAATTTTCGATTTCGGATTTGAACCTTGATCATTTTTTATTTTAATAATTACTCACCACTCACCTTTGACCACTCACCTTTTTGCCCTTCACCTCAGGCCAGCACCCACGTATCCTTACTGCCGCCACCCTGCGAACTATTTACTACCAATGACCCTTCTTTCAGCGCCACCCTTGTTAATCCGCCCGGTACTATTTCTATTCCATCCGGGCCGCATAATGCATATGGCCTCAGGTCTATCCTCCGCGGATGTAATCCTCCTTGTATATAACATGGCGCTGCCGACAGGCTGATGGTAGGCTGAGCAATAAAATTGCGCGGATCTTTCAGTATCTCCTTCTTGTAATCCTCTATTTCTTCTTCTGTTGAAGCATGGCCCATCAGCATCCCATAACCGCCGCTTCCGTTGGTCTTTTTTACCACCATTTTATTGATATTGCCAAACACATACTCGCGCTCATCAAGGTTACTCAATTGAAAGGTCGGTACATTCTTCAGTATGGGCTCCTCGTTTAAATAATATTTGATCATTTCGGGTACGTAGGCATACACGGCCTTGTCATCGGCCACGCCATTACCAATAGCATTCACTATAGCTACATTCCCTTTACGGTATGCACCCATAATGCCCGCCACCCCCAATATGCTTGACGGATTAAATACCAGCGGATCTAAATAATCATCATCCACCCTGCGGTAGATCACGTCCACCTGCTGCAAGCCAATGGTGGTTTTCATATAAACCTTTTGGTTCTTCACCACCAGGTCGCGGCCCTCAACTAATTCAACACCCATTAATCTTGCGAGAGTGGTATGCTCAAAATAGGCCGAGTTGTAAATGCCCGGACTTAATAGAACGATGGTAGGATTACTAATCTGCCTTGGCGATAATGAAAGCAGGTTTTTATAAAGTATGGTAGGGTATTCAGTCACACTACGCACTGCACATTGCGGCAGCAGGTCCGGGAAAAGCCGTTTGGTTATTTCGCGGTTCTCCAGCATATAACTTACGCCTGACGGTGTGCGCAGGTTGTCCTCCAGCACATAAAACGTCCCGTCATGATCGCGTATCAGGTCGATGCCGGCAATGTGTACATAGATGTCATAGGGTACCTGCAACTGGTACATCTCCCGCAGAAAATGCGGACAGGAATATATGATATCGATCGGAACAATACCATCCTTTACGATAAACTGGTTATTATAAACATCTTTCAGGAAAAGATTGAGTGCGTTCAGCCTTTGTTTGATACCTTTTTCTACAAAGGCCCATTCATCCGCAGTAATAATGCGCGGAATAATATCAAAAGGAAATATCTTTTCAATACCTTCGCCGCTGCTATAAACAGTGAAGGTAATACCCTGGCTCATGAACAGTCTTTTGGCCAGCTCCTCTTTTCTTGACAGGTCTTCAGCCGACTCACGCGACAGGTAGTCGATCACTTTGCTGTAATGGTCGCGGATATTATCCACGCCATACATCTCGTCCCAAACGCCTTTTATTGGGCTGTATTGATTAAAATAAGCTGATTCCTGCATAATTCTCCGTCTGATTTGATATTAATTGATCAGTTATTTTTAAGAAATTGTAATTTATGAAGTATTTTATCAAAAAAACAAATGATTTTTAATAAATTTTCATAAATATATGGTTGAATATATGAATTTATTATCAATAATCCTTAAAATAGTAAAATTTTGATAATAAAACCTGATTTTTTTGGTCAAAAATCAAATGAAATAACACAAAATATTTATGTAGTATCAAGAAGAGATAGCTCAGCAATTAAAATTCCGGATGTGACAGGCCTCATGAAATAATTTTCCGTATGTGACAAAGATACATTCACCTATAATACATTTACTATATTAGCTTTGTTTCATCATCACAATTAATGACCGGCAATAAAGAATCCAATAAATTAGGACTATGGACCAGCACTTCGCTTGTCGTAGGCAATATGATCGGCTCCGGCGTTTTCCTGATGCCTGCTGCCATGGCTGCTTTTGGGACAGTAGGTTTGTTGGGTTGGCTGTTCTCAGCTATCGGATCTTTCTTCCTCGCTAAAGTTTTCAGTAACCTGAGTAAGCTTGTACCAAATAAAACAGGCGGACCTTATGTATATACCCGTGCGGGTTTTGGTGACTTTACCGGCTTCCTTGTAGCATGGGGATATTGGATAGCCAACTGCGGTGCCAATGCAGCTATTGTAATCTCATTTATCAGCGCGATGAGCGTGTTTTTCCCGGCACTGGCTACAAATACCCTGGCTTCCGTCACTATTGGTTTAGGGTCGATCTGGATAATTACCGGGATCAACTCGCTGGGAGTAGCGTTGTCAGGAAGGTTCCAACTGGTCACTACCATTTTAAAATTACTGCCACTCGTTTTAATATCCGTAGGTGGTTTATTCTTTATCAAAACTCAAAATTTTCATCCATTCAATTTAAGCGGGGAGCCAATATTTTCAGCGATAACCAGGACAGCGACCTTAACCATGTTTGCGTTTGTAGGCATAGAGTGTGCCACCATCCCGGCAGGCAGTACTGAGCATTCAGAAAAAACGGTGTCACGTGCTACTATGCTGGGGATGCTGATTTCGACCATCGTGTATATCCTGGGTAGCGTCAGCATTATGGGTATTATTCCTGCTGCACAGTTAAAACTATCGGCTACGCCTTATGCCGATGCTGCAGCTATTATTTATGGCCCTGCCGCAAGATACCTAGCGAGTGCAGGCGTTGCCATTGCGGCCTTTGGTGCATTGAACGGATGGACATTGATACAAGGGCAGGTACCATACGCTGTGGCAAAAGATAAATTGTTCCCGGGGGTATTTGGCCGATTAAATAAAAGAGGTGTCCCAGGCATCGGTATGGCTATCAGCAGCGGAATGACTTCCCTGCTTTTGTTGATGAATTATACTAAAGGCCTGGTGGAGCAATTTAAGTTTTTGCTGTTGCTAGCTACGCTGAGTATCCTGATACCCTACCTGCTCTCGGCGGGTGCCTATATTATCCTGGGGACTAAGAAAAACGCATTACATAAAGCCAGCCGGGCAAGCGTCGTAGTACTGGGTTTATTGGCTTTTGTTTATTCTTTGTGGGAGATATATGGTTCAGGCGCAGACACAGTTTATTACGGCTTCCTGTTCCTTATGGCTGGAGTGCCGTTTTATATTTGGTTGAGTTATAAGAAACATCGGGAAGAGGAAGCCATTTAAGTTTGATCAATATCCCTCAATGTCGTCTTCATAATAGTTATGTATCAGATCTTCTTTGTCTCTTAATAAACCCAGGGAGCCATTTTTGGAAGACGCGTTGCCTGTTAGTTTAGTTTTCTTACCATTCAAGTCTATAATGATGTCAGCTCGAGAATCATGATGATCACCATCCCAATCTTCAGTTATTTTATAGGTTATGTGATTATTCGTAAAAGTAAGAGAATGCATTTCCATTGGAGAATTATTCATGCCACCTCTTGAATAACCGCTATACCGAAAGGCCTTCCATGAAGCAGGGCTTAATATTGAGGGATATTGCAACTCCACTTTGTCTTTTGTGCCAAAACGGTAAACCATATATTTATTATCCTTTTGACAGCACACTAAGACTATTTTATTGCTTTTTTTAAGTGAGAACCCGAATATTACTTCTTCACCCGGTCTTTGAAGTACACCATAATCGATTCTTTTCTGGGCAATAAGGGCATTGCTAAATAGTAGCAAAAGCAAAATAGATGATATGATTTTCATTAGAATAAGATAAGGTAGTGGTGTTTTGTTGTTCTTTTTAAATGTTGAACAAAAATAAGAGGCTATTCCTAATTTTAGAAATAGCCCCCGTTCATAATTTTTACCAAAGACTATTATTCCCCTTGCGACTGCTCATGCAGTTCTTCCTGCCTGAATAGTTTAGCGCTGAAGTAATCATTATTCATACGCGAGATGTTGGTCAGGCTGATCTCCTTAGGGCATTCTGCTTCACAGGCTCCGGTGTTGGTACAGCTACCGAATCCTTCTTCGTCCATCTGAGCTACCATCGATTGTACACGACGATAACGTTCGGGTTGGCCTTGCGGCAACATACCCAGTTGTGATACTTTTGCCGATACAAACAGCATAGCCGATGCATTTTTACATGCAGCCACGCAAGCCCCGCAACCTATACAAGTAGCCGAATTGAAAGCCTCATCAGCAATTACTTTTGGAATAGGAATTTCGTTAGCATCAGGTATACCACCAGTATTTACCGATACATAACCACCTGCTTGTTGAATACGGTCGAATGCTGAACGGTCAACCGCCAAATCCTTTATTACAGGGAATGGTGCTGCACGCCATGGCTCGATCGTAATGGTTTGCCCATCGTGGAAACTGCGCATGTGCAGCTGACAGGTAGTAATTGCCCTTTTTGGACCGTGAGGGTGCCCATTAATATATAGTGAGCACATTCCGCAGATACCTTCGCGGCAGTCATGATCAAAATATATCGGGTCTTCTCCCTTGTGGACAAGGCTTTCGTTCACTACATCCAGCATTTCGAGAAAAGACATATCCGGGGAAATGCCATCCGCTTTATAAGTCACAAATTTACCCGCTGTTTGCGCATTCTTTTGGCGCCATACTTTCAGCGTCAGATTCATATTTCCGTTACTCATGTTTTTTGAGTTGTGAGTAGTCAGTTGTGAGTAGAGAGTAGCAAGATAAACTCACCACTCTCTACTCACCACTCACCACTTATTTATAGCTTCTCTGTGTTAAATGGACATTTTCAAATTTCAGCACTTCTTTGTTCAATACTTCGGGCTGGTTATCTCCTTTATACTCCCATGCGGCTACGAATGCAAAGTTATCGTCATCGCGAAGCGCTTCACCTTCCGGTGTTTGTGATTCCACCCGGAAGTGCCCACCGCATGATTCCTTACGCATTAATGCATCATCAACCATCAGCTCACCCAATTCAAGGAAATCAGCTACACGACCGGCTTTTTCAAGCGATTGGTTCAGTTCTTCATTTTCGCCCAGTACGATCGCATTCTTCCAAAAATCGGCACGCAGGGTTTGAATCAGGCCCTTAGCTTTTTTCAATCCTTCCTCAGTACGTGCCATGCCGCAATACTCCCACATAATATGGCCCAGCTCGCGGTGATATTCATCCACAGTTTTAGTACCCCTTAATGAAAGGAGCTTTTGTATACGTTCTTCTACTTCTTTCTTAGTTTGCTCAAAAGCAGGGTGTTTAGTGTCGATAGGTTTCGGGCCGATCTTAGCGAGGTAATCACCAACGGTATAAGGGATCACAAAATACCCGTCAGCCAAACCCTGCATCAAAGCGGATGCTCCAAGACGGTTAGCACCATGGTCTGAGAAGTTGGCTTCGCCCAAGGCATATAGGCCATCCACGTTGGTCATCAGGTTATAATCAACCCAAAGACCGCCCATGGTATAGTGTACTGCGGGGTAAATACGCATTGGTACTTTATAAGGGTTCTCGTCGGTGATCTGGTAATACATGTCAAACAGGTTACCATATTTTGCCCTTACTGCATCCTCACCTAAACGGGAAATCGCCTCAGCAAAATCAAGGAAAACGGCTACGCCCGTCGCACCTACGCCGCGCCCTTCGTCAACCATTTCTTTACCATTACGCGAAGCAACGTCGCGGGGAACCAGGTTACCAAATGAAGGATATTTTCTTTCGAGGAAGTAATCCCTGTCCTCTTCTTTCAGATCAGTTACTTTCAGTTCGCCTTTGCGCAATTTCTGTGCAAGCTCAACTGTTTTTGGCGCCCAAACACGGCCATCGTTACGCAGCGATTCAGACATCAAAGTCAATTTCGACTGATGATCGCCGGTTACAGGTATACAGGTTGGGTGAATTTGTGTGTAGCATGGATTACCGAAGAAAGCACCTCGTTTGTGTGCTCTCCACGCTGCTGTTACGTTACAGCCCATCGCGTTGGTCGACAGGTAGAATACGTTACCGTAACCACCGGTACACAGCAGTACAGCATGTCCTGCATGGGTTTCTACCTTGCCCGACTCCAAATTACGGGTTACGATACCTTGTGCTTTGCCGTCAGCGATCACTACGTCCAGCATTTCGGTGCGGGTATACATCTTTACTTTACCGGCATTGATCTGGCGGTTCAAGGCTGAATATGCACCCAATAACAATTGCTGTCCTGTTTGTCCGCGGGCATAGAATGTACGTGATACCTGTGCGCCACCGAATGAACGGTTATCTAACAAACCACCGTATTCACGGGCAAAGGGAACACCCTGCGCTACGCACTGGTCGATGATATTAACCGATACTTCAGCTAAGCGGTAAACGTTTCCTTCACGGGCACGGTAGTCACCACCTTTTATTGTATCGTAAAACAAACGGTAAACACTGTCACCATCGTTACGGTAATTTTTTGCTGCATTGATACCACCCTGTGCCGCAATGGAGTGCGCACGACGGGGGCTATCCTGGAAGCAAAATGCCTTTACATTATAACCCAGCTCGGCCAGTGAAGCCGCTGCCGAAGCACCCGCAAGCCCTGTCCCAACCACAATCACATCATACTTACGTTTGTTGGCAGGGTTAACCAGCTTAAGGTTAAACTTATGCGTACTCCATTTTTCGGCTAAAGGGCCTGCTGGAATTTTAGCATCTAAAATCATGTTCTTATTATTTACGATTTTAGAATTACGATTTTAGATTTTTGAATTGGTTTGATTCGTAAATCGTACGTCGTAATTCGTAAATTAATTTAACTTCTTGTAAAAAAATACACCACCGGCATAGCGGCAAAGCCCAACGGGATGATTACCGCGAAGAACCACGTGCCGATAAACTCTACTATAGGTGTATACTTGCGGTGTACCCATCCCAGTGTACGGAAAGCACTCTGGAACCCATGCAGCAGATGGAACGATACGGCTACCATCGCGATCACATAGAATATCACATACCACAACTGGCTAAAGCTGTACTGAACACGTTCATGCAGGTCTTTTACCCTTACAATCTCGAAGTTGTTTACTGCCTGTACAGAGTTTTCAAAATCGGGAGAAGTGGGCGCAAATTCTACCGACTGTGTTACGCCTGATGAAAGATCTGTACGGTATTCCTTAAAATGTATACTGTTGGTGTATTTGTAGCGGTACCAGAAATCGCTCATGTGTATTACGATGAACAAAAAAAGGATCGAACCCAACAGGCCCATATTTTTGGATGACCAGCTTGCATTGTCGGAAGCTGTTACCGCGTAACCTACCGGCCTCGACCTGCGGTTTTGGATGGTAAGGATCAATGCATACAAGGCGTGCACCAGTATACTCAGGTACAAAAGGTAGGCAATAACTTCAATCGGCGGAAAATGTGTCAGGAAGTTGGCATACACATTAAACGCATAACCGTCGTCGTGCTTAAAAAGCAGCAGGTTACCGCCCAGGTGCACGATCAGGAAAGTACACAAAAACAAGCCCGTTAAAGCCATGATCAGCTTTTTGCCCAGCGACGAGTTAAAGGTCTGTTTGAATTCGCTCATTACAGATTAGATTTATTTGGCAAAAGTATTTATTATCTGACAAAAGATATAAATGCTTGAGTATAATTGACAAGCAAAGCGCTATTTAGAAACGTTCTAAGTTAATTAAGTTAAATGGTTGATTGGGTTAGCAATTATTAAGTGCTATTATTTTCATTTCCGGCCCATTTATGGGACGGACTAAATGAATCGGCATATCTGGCTTTAGCCAAACGACGATTTATGCTAAAGCACTTTTTCTTCTTTATATTCCGTCGGCTAAAGCCAACGGCAATGATATTAATATCGATCAACCTATCACTATCACCTTATCATCTAATACACCAAACACCCTGTCCTGTTTCTGACGCTGAATAGCGACCCTGCCTGTAAATCTGCCAAATGAAGGGAGCACAGCCTGTTTATTACCAAAAGCAAAACAGGGTATCGTGATACTCTGCCTCGCCCTGCCAGACAGGTTTACCCCCGGATGAATGTGCCCGCAAAAGGCATAAGCTTCTATTTGCTGTAGTTGATCTCCGTTAAGCGGATGGTGCAGCATCAGGAAAGGGCCTATCTGCAGTTGGTCATGCAGTGCTACGTTTAATTCAAGATAGTGATCGTCGTGAATGATATCATGATTGCCGCGAATAAGGATGATCTCGAGTTTGGAATTTTGCTGGCGCCACATCCTGAACCATTCCCAGTCGGCATTCATATCGCTGTGGAACAGGTCGCCCAGGAAGATGAGTTGTTTGGGCTTATGTTCAAATATAAGGTCGGACAGAGTGCCCAGGTCGCTTTGTTCCATATTGCGCGGAACGGCGATGCCCGCCTTGCGGAAATGACCGACCTTACCCAAGTGCACATCGGCGGCTATCAGGGCTTTTTGTTGGTTCCAGTAAATGGCTTTTTGAGGGAGTAGAACAAGGTCCTGTTCCAAAAAATTAAAATCAAGCCCTGCACAGATCGTCATAGTGACAAAAATAATAAATTATGATATTTGTTACTCATGAGCCAAAACGTTGATATTACTAATCGCCAGGAATTGCGTAGGACACTCTCTGCGCTTGAGCCTGGCGCAGTGCCGCTTTGGGGGAAAATGAACCCCCAGCAAATGGTAGAGCATTTGGTTGACCAGGTGCAATGGACCAACGGAAAAAAGATAACCACCTGCGACAGGCCACCAGAAGAAGCCGAAAAAGGCAAACAAAAAATGATCTATACCGATGCAGAGATCCCAAAGAATATATTTTTGGAAGACCTGCCCGTCCATTACCTGTATGCAGATATACCCGCAGCCATTAATCAGCTGATGGTAGAACTGGACGATTTTGATCAATATTTTAAAGCACCCGGTATCATCGCCATTCACGGCGGCTTTGGCCCCATGACCTACCAGGAATGGATCATATGGCACGGTAAACATTTCGGGCATCATTTAAGGCAATTCGGGTTGTTGTAAAAGGTAAATAGAAGAGCACTTCAAGCTGTTTTAATTTACTGCTTACAGGCATATTGATTTGCATTTTTTTACAACCTAAACAAATCATTTGCGTTTAACCACCTATGAAAATTGAAGGTGGATTGCTCATTAATATGAGTTTAGAATTAACGACGTATTTTAAGGAACATCCTGCGGATTTGCCCCCTGCGGTTGATTTGGATTCCTTGGATGTGAGGTGTTCATCTTACCTGATCGAGCATATCGAAAACTATACTAAGAAACCATACAACGATAAGTTTTTATGGCGGGTGGTGTTCCCTGGGTCAAAAAATCCGGGGTTCGAGTATTTTTATTTTATTGATTACAGGGCTGTTCACATGGGTAAACACGGGATTGTTTCAGCCAGGCTGGTCTATGAAAAACACGAACCTTCTACTGCGTGGTATTTAGCCAACTAATTTGAGCTGGCCCGGTAAAAAGAACTAGCCTTCTCCAAAACAAAAAACCCGGCTTGTGGCCGGGCTCTTCGCTATTATCATTTAATTGTTTACTTATTATTATTCACCCTCACCTTGCTGGAACACGTTGTTAAATGCGGTTCCGTCAGGATAGTAACCGGTGATGATCAGGTTGCCGTTGCGCATGCTGGTAATGGCCTTGCTGATATCATCCGTATTATTAACCGGCTGTTTGTTGATGCTGGTAATGATAGAGCCTACAGGGATCTGGGTATCGTCAAACAATAATCCCGGACGAACCTGAGTAACCACTACGCCTGAGCGTACATGGTATTTAGCTTTCTCTCCTGGAGTAAGCGGTTTAAAGCTTGCACCCAGTTTGTTGTAGAGTTCTTCGGCCGATTTGGTAGAAGCTGTCGAGCGTCCCAGGTTACCTGCATCGGCTTTCAGGGTTACGCTAACATTCTTTTCATCGCTGCCGCGCAAAATCGTCAGGTCAATTTTATCGCCTGGCTGTAAACGGGCAACAGGTTCCTGCAAGTCAGATGACTCATACACTTTTTTACCATCCACTTTGGTGATGATGTCGCCATGCTGTAAACCAGCTTGTGCAGCACCGCTGCCCGGAGCAACGTCATCTACATACAAACCAACACTGCGATTGATGTGCAATGCATCAGCGGCATCCTGGTCAAGCTCTTTAAAGCTAACACCCAGGTAGCCACGTTTAACCGAACCAAATTTCTGGATATCATTCAATACTTTTTTGGCCAGGTTGATAGGGATGGCGAAACCATAACCCTCGTATGAACCTGTTTGTGATGCAATAGCAGAGTTGATACCGATTAACTCGCCTTTGGTGTTTACCAATGCCCCGCCGCTGTTACCAGGGTTAATGGCCGCATCAGTTTGTATAAACGATTCAATACCCGTATTTAATTGTTTACCGCCCTGGCGCTGTGTACGCATACGGCCAAATGGGGTATCCTGCTCCTGCTCCTGGCTGCCAATCAAGCCTAAGCCGCGTCCCTTAGCACTAACGATACCTGCAGTAACAGTTGAGGTTAATCTGAATGGATTACCCACAGCTAATACCCACTCGCCTACCTTCACATTGTCTGAGTTACCTAATTTAACGATAGGCAAATTAGTAGCGCTGATCTTGATCAGGGCAAGGTCGGTATTCGGGTCGGTGCCGATCACTTTGGCAGTAAAGTGCTGGTGATCGTTAGTGGTAATTTCGATTTTGTCAGCCTTTTCAACCACGTGGTTATTGGTCACAATGTAACCGTCAGGCGCAATAATAACACCCGATCCTGAAGCCATTTGAGGGCCCTGTGGCTGTATGCGACCGCCAAACATATCGCCAAATAGTTGCTGCATCCGGTCCTGTCCGCTGTTTTCCTGGTTCTTGTAGGTAGTACGGATGTACACTACGGCAGGGGTTACCTGGGCTGCTGCCTGGGTAAAATCAGTCAGTTCGCCGGTCGATGACACATTGGACGTGCTTAAAGGATTGTTTGTAAAATACACTTTCTGTTTTTCCTCAATGCTCATATTGTCAGCATACTTATTCTCGATAATTTTGTATGCGCCTACTGCCAGAGCTCCGCCTAAAAACGCGGTAAGGATAGTTAAACCAAACTTTTTCATTTTCTCTAATCTGTTTTTTTAACGGTTCTTTGAAACAAAGATGAGTGTACCGGTTTTTATGCCAGCCTCATAATAGTTTCATATTATAAATCACTTTTCTTTTACATTATTTAATTTATTACACTTGGAGTGTCAAATTTAATACCATATAGACGTTATTATCAACTGTAAGTTATCGAATTTTTTGTTAAAATTTGTTAAATTGATGATCAGTGAGGGATAGATTTTGTGATAGCTTATTATCCCGACTTAAAATTACATAAAGATTAATTAAAATAAGTGAAAATTAAATTCTATAAATACCAGGGCGCAGGCAACGATTTTATTTTGGTTGATAACAGGAAAAGTACTGTAAATCACCATAATCCGGCGCTTATTGCCCGTTTGTGCGACCGCCGGTTTGGCATTGGCGGGGACGGTATGATGTTTTTACAGGACATTGAGGGATACGATTTCGAGATGGTATACTATAATGCCGATGGGCAGCCAAGCAGCATGTGCGGTAACGGCGGGCGTTGTATCGTAGCTTTTGCCAAATACCTGGGTATAATAGATACTGAAACCGATTTTTTGGCAGTAGATGGCCCGCATCATGCCAAAATTTCAGAAAGTGGAGATTGGGTGAGCCTGCAAATGATAGATGTAAGCGAGATCAACAGGGACGGCGACGCTTATGTGCTGAACACAGGTTCGCCGCATTATATAAAAATGGTTGAGGGCCTGGAGAGTAAAAACGTGTACCACGACGGCGGTGCCATACGCAATAATGATACCTATAAAGCAAAAGGTATCAACGTAAATTTTGTGGAGCCTTTAAACGGAGGATATTTTGTGCGCACCTTTGAGCGCGGTGTAGAAGACGAGACGTATGCCTGCGGAACCGGTGTTACAGCCGTAGCATTAGCTATGGCTAAACACAATCACCAAACCGGCAAACTGAATACACCCATCAAAGTATTAGGCGGCGACCTTAACATCCGCTTTGAAACAGACGGCCAAAATTTCAACCATATCTTTTTAGAGGGACCGGCCGTGCAGGTGTTTGATGGCGAAGTCGAAATATGATATTCCGTAGAGTCGCAATGCATTGTGTCTCTACTCTGGGACTGGGAGCATTCTTTTTTGAACAATAATACATCCTGCCGAAAAGGCCAGTACCGATACCACGCATAATATGATGTAGTTAGTCAATCCTAAAAGGCTTAAGAAGCTTTGGTGGTTATTTGGCAAAAACAAAAATATGGATCCAGTAGTGTTGATTGTAGCGTGAATGATCATTCCCGGAATAACTGATTGTGTTTTGTAATAAACCCAACCCAAAAACAATCCCCCAAAAAATGCTGGAACAGCCTGCCAAGGATTCATATGGATGGCGGCAAAAAATATTGCTGAGATCAAGATCGCCTTATAGTCAGGATAGTTTTTCAACAGCCCTCTTAAAACTATACCACGGCACAGTATTTCTTCCAAAACCGGGGCTGCAATTACCATCGTAATAATCGAAAAAATATCTTTAGAGAATGCTTTTTCAAAGAACTTTTGTACAGATACAGGCATTGGTATCAATGAGGCAATCCGTTCTAGAAAGACAACTAGAGCAATTGTGCTGACAACAATAACTGGTATCAACCATATTGGTGTTTTATTAAAGCTAATGCCAAAGGAAGCACCTTCCTGTTTCTTGCTTTTTTTGATTGCATACCTAATAGTAACTAACATTGTAACAACATATATCAGAAAATTTAGGAGCGATCTTAATAATGGTAATTTAAGATTGTATGTATCTAAAACAACAAGTAAAATACCAGCAACTATTCCAAAAATTATCATGTAGAAAAGTACTACAAAAAATAATCTGACAATAGATTTTAGATTAGGATAAGCGAATTTTGTTTGTGTATCAAGTGTATTGGAATCAATATCCAGGGTATTTTCAGACAGGTTTAAGTTCATAAACCAATAATACAAACAAAATCATCAAATAGAATAGAAACTTTGCACCTTCAATCTGGAGATTTAGGATAATTGCAAGCGAAGTAGAAATATGATCTAAACCAGGCTGACTTTCTTCCTGTAAAGGAAAGCCGTTATCAGGTCCAGCAGCTCGTTCATATCAAAAGGTTTCATTATCCAGGCATCCGCTTTGCATTCTTTGGCAATTTCGCGCAGGTTCATTGCTGCGGATACCAGGATGACCGGGATGTCCCTGGTCGATTCCTTTGACTTTAATGTTTTGCACAGATCACCGCCGCGTTCGGTGCCCAGCCAGTGGTCTGATACAATAATATCGGGAGACAGCCTTTTAATATCCGGGATAAATAATGCTCTGTCGGAAGTTACAACGTCTAGGTTAAGCTGTTTTACCAGGAACCCTAGTATATCAGCAGTGTCCTGGTCATCTTCCATTATCAATACGCGTTTCTTCATTTTATAAGGAGTGTTAGCTAGTCTGTGAAAATAGGTGCAATAAAAGTGCCGCAAACAAATTAATAAACAATTGGTTAAAAAATTGTATGGATTCCAGGATTCAATTGCTTCAGGGCGATATCACAAAACTGCATGTGGATGCCATTGTAAATGCCGCCAATACTTCACTTTTAGGTGGCGGTGGTGTGGATGGCGCTATTCACAGAGCCGGTGGGAAGGCCATTTTGGATGAATGTATTGCAATCCGGAACAAACAGGGCGGATGTAAAGTGGGAGAAGCGGTTATTACAAGTGGTGGAAATTTGCCGTCGAAATATGTCATCCATACTGTTGGCCCGGTGTGGAGCAAAAGCAAGACAGGTGCGGACGATTTACTATCCAATGCCTATCGTAATAGTATGCAGTTGGCTGAAGAAAACAATTTAAAAACTATAGCCTTTCCAAATATCAGCACCGGCATTTATCATTTCCCAAAAGATGAAGCTGCCGGGATAGCCATCACCACAGTAAAAGATTTTTTATCAGAGCATCATAAAATAGACAAAGTGATATTTGTTTGTTTTGATGATGAGAATTATGAGATATATGAAAAAATGTTGAGTGGGTAATTATATTTACTGCTACTTAAACAAATTAAAATGAACCTTATCAAATTTTCACTCATCACTGTCCTTTTCAGCGTTATTTATTTTTCAGTTCAGGCTCAAAATGTAAAACCGAAATTCAAGAAGTTTCAATTTATTGTTTACAATCCTGACAAGGCTACAAGTAACAAATCCTTGTGGATTACTGATCTTCAAGAAGTTAACCAACGAGGTGAAGTATATCATTTGAGTAATTTTTATCTGGACAATTTCATGGCAGATACCATTTACAATGCGCCCGATAGCTTAATACTAAAATTGAACGATTTATTAACTGAAGGAAAGAGATTAGAAAGCCATAGAACACTAAATAAAATGCCTCGTAAATTTAGCGGACCATTGATATTCATCAATTATACAACCGAAAATAATAAAACAGATAATATTATTTTTGTAGATGGGTATGTAGATAAAGAGCTAGAAAAACTAGTAATTAATCTGAGGCATAAACCTCTACCTAAAACCAAGCAAATGGGGAAAGTATATCGAAATAAGCCATTGGAGTCTTTAATATTTAAATATCATCTCGCTTGTAAATATATTCCTAAAAGTAACGAAGAACCGCCAGCAGTAAAAGAACTAATTAAGAACTAAATACGGAGTTATGTTTTATACATGTGCAATCAACGATAGATGTTAACAATTATTTAATACTAAACCCTTTTATTTCAGCTGAAATCTTTTTAGGTTTGAATTTTTTCTTGATGTAGCTTCTCTTTCTTTTTTACCTATAGAGAATGTTACGCGTCGATAGCACCAAACCATGCCAGATAATTTATGCCATATGCCGGCATGAGTACCTGTCGTATGTGATCGAACCGCATATCGTTCAGCTAAATCCAAACGGCGAATTCTCTTTAACTTACCAACGTCTTTTCTGCACTACTGCCAAAGAGTTCAGCGAGTTTTTGGATGAAACAGATTTTAAGCTGATCCGCTTGCTGGAAGAGATGGAGCAGGGTAATATCATCAAGAAGTTTTATAAAAAGCCTATTCGCCCATTCGAGTTTTTTGGGAAGATATTTAACGAGCAGCTTTTTGATACCATCCGCCCTAAAATAGAAAAGCGCATGGCCGAGGCTTTGGCCCTGCTGCCGGCTAAACAAATCTACCTGATGAGCAAGGAGGGTTATCCGGCCGAGCGCAAATTGCAGATCGCTGCAGAGGCGGCCTCGGTGCTATTCCATTTCAGGCGCGATGACACAGAGATCAGGTATTTCCCTACCATTAAATACCAAGGCATGCGCATCGAGTTCATGTTCAAAAATGCCGAGATCATTTGTAATCATCCTGCATGGATGATGCTTGATGATACCCTTTATTATTTTGATAAAGAAATAGAAGGCAAAAAGCTGCTCCCTTTCCTTAATAAAAGATACATCGCTATACCGCGTTCGTCAGAAGTATCTTACTTTGAAAAGTTTGTGGCTCCGTTGATAGAAAAGCACAACGTTTATGCCGAAGGCTTTACCATCAACACCGAAAAATATGATGCTGCACCCATACTGAAGCCTATTTATGTGGAGGGTGGTACTTCGCAGCTGCAGCTTTGTTTCAAATATGCGGGTTATATTTTCCCTTATGGCGATGGAAGGCATATCTCAGTACGGATGGAACGTAACGGGGATGATTACCTTTTTCATCGCATCAAAAGGTCAGTCACCTGGGAGAAAAATAAACTACAGTTTTTAGAAGATATTGGCCTGAGGACAGTATCCACATTGTTCCAGAACCTGGAGGTAGTGCATGCAGACGAGGATGCCGATCAATCGCTATCCATATTTGAATGGCTCAATCATCATCATGATGAACTGATTGCTGCCGGATTTGAGATAGAACAACCCGAAGGGCAGAAAAAATATCTGTTTGGCAGCAGTAAAATAGATGTAGAGGTAACCGAAAATAACGACTGGTTTGATATTTACGCCGTGGTTTATTTCGGGCCTTACAAAATCCCTTTTATACAGCTTAAAAATCATATCCTTAATCATAAAAAGGAGTTCTTGTTGCCTAACGGTGAGATTGCGGTGATCCCAGAAAAATGGTTTTCGCAATACGGCAACCTGCTGCATTTCTCGGAAGGTAGCGAGGGACTTAAACTGCGCCGTCATCATATCGGCCTCGTGAATGAACTGGCTGAAGGTGAATTGGCCGGGGTAACCATGAGCCGAAAACTGCAAAAGCTAAGTGAGTTTGAGGACGTTGGCGATATCGCAATGCCGAATCATTTTAAGGGAAGTCTGAGACCATATCAAAAAGCCGGGTTTAACTGGTTCCACTTTTTGCAGAATTATCATTTCGGCGGTTGTCTTGCAGATGATATGGGTCTGGGTAAAACCATACAAACACTTGCCCTGTTGCAAAAGCATAAGGAAGATACGGAAGCCGGGGGCAGCAAAAGCACCTCGCTTATCATCATGCCTACCTCGCTCATTTACAACTGGCTGAATGAGGCCAAAAAATTTACACCGAAACTGCGTATGATGGTGCATACGGGTACGATGCGCTATAAATCGCCAGAGGTGTTTACCAATTATGATGTGGTGATCACCACTTATGGTATTACAAGGATAGATATTGAACTGTTCAAAACCTATTTCTTCGATTATGTTATCCTGGACGAGAGCCAGAACATCAAAAACCCTTCATCCAAATCATACCAATCGGTTAAGCAGTTGAAATCGCGCTTTAAACTAATACTAAGCGGTACGCCGGTTGAAAACTCTGTGAATGACCTGTGGACGCAGATGTCGTTCATCAATCCAGGTTTGCTGGGCAGCCAGCAGTTTTTCCAGAACGAGTTTGTGACACCGATCGAGAAAAAAAAGGATGAAGACAAAGCCCGCAAGCTGCAGGCGCTGATAAAACCTTTTATTTTGCGGCGTACCAAGGAGCAGGTGGCGACTGAATTGCCACCAAAAACAGAGAACCTATTCTATTGCAAAATGAGTGACGAGCAGGCCAGCGTGTATGAAAAGGTGAAATCAGAATACCGTAATGAACTGCTGAAAAGCCTGGAGGACGGCACTTTTGCTAAAACACAGATACAGGTATTGCAGGGGCTTATCAAGCTAAGGCAGATCGCTAACCACCCGTCAATGATCGATGAGGAATATGAAGGCGACTCCGGTAAGTTTGAGGACGTGGTACACACTTTGGCCAACGTACTGGACGGTGGACATAAAGTATTGGTGTTCTCACAGTTTGTGAAGCAACTGACCATCTACCGAAATCATTTTGAACAGGAAGGCATCCCTTATGTTTACCTGGACGGCAGTACCCAAAACCGCGGTGATGTGGTGCAGCGTTTCCAGGAGGATGAAAAAACAAGAGTGTTCCTGATATCCATACAAGCCGGTGGTGTAGGATTGAACCTGACCGAGGCCGACTATGTATTCATCCTCGACCCATGGTGGAACCCGGCTGTGGAGCAGCAGGCGATCGACCGTACGCACCGCATCGGGCAAACCAAAAATGTATTCATCTACAAATTCATCACCAAAGATTCAGTAGAAGAGAAAATCCTTGCCTTACAAAATCGTAAATTAAAAGTAGCCCGTTCGCTTATCACCACAGAAGAAAGCTTTATCAAGTCGCTGTCGCCTGAGGATATTAGGGAGATATTGGGATAGGTAAATGCGGAAGTCGGAATGTTGATTGCGGAAGATTCTTCAAAATCTCAATAATCACTCTTGAACGCCGGCCATATCTTATAAATGATACCAATAATTGTCCCGGCGATACCTAAATAGAATATCACTTTACCGTGCCACCTGTCTTGTTCGGTGTAGGCATATACCTTTTCACCATCCGGTAAAGTTTTTTTGTGAGTTTTTAAATGCCAACCTATAAAAAGGCCGAGTACCCCACCCATTAAGGCGAGTATGTATCCCAAAATAATCCAGGTGGATTGCCCGGTTTCCGGCTCCTTTAGCTCTTCTATCCTTTTTTCATGAATTGCTGCTATATCGGCATCACTGATATTTTTACCTCTTTCGGTTAGAATTTTCCGGGCAAGTACAACGTCAAAAGTGCTCCATTCATCTGCTTTGGTAAGTACTTCCATCAATTCATCGTCGGTAAAGCTGAACAGATAGTAATCTTTTTCTACCCCCTCGATGTTTTTTCCCTCAACGTCTTTCTGTAGTTGATTTACTTTTTCAAAGTCTTCGCTTTTTATTTTTACAGCATAGTCCACTGTAGCATTGTTCATAACCAGGGACGGATCAAAGCCACTCGTTTCTTCCTGGATGAAATAAGGAATATGATGTTCGTCTAATAATCCGGCAAGCCCGTTTGCTAATGCCGCATCATTGAATTTTTGGTAGGTGATGAATTCAGGTTCCATGATAAGGTTATTTTGTACGATTCAATATAGACAATTATGAATTTAAAACAAAAAGTGCCACGAATTCGACGTGATTTAACTTGTATTGCTATTTGGAGGCAACGAATATAATTAGCTTCATCGTACTTAGGTTATCTTAAACAAATTCCCACTAATATTGTATAACCATTACTCAAAACCCAAAATCATGAAAAAGCTATCCCTTTTCATTTTAATGATCTTTAGCAGCGCATTTGCTTTTAGTCAGAGCAAAATGGCCTGCTGTAAAGAATCAGCTACGCAAAAATTTGCCATGCTGGCTTCCAACAAAAAATTTGTCATGTCGCACGCTAACCCGCGCCCGTATCATTTTCAAAGTACCATCGGCAAAGCTATTACTTATAAAACCGCGGACGGTAAAGATGCTAACGCATTTGAAATGAAAGCTAAGAAACCAACTAACAACTGGCTTTTTGTGATACATGAATGGTGGGGCCTGAATGATTTTGTAAAACACGAATCAGAAAAATTATACAATGACCTGGGTGATGTCAACGTGCTTGATCTCGACCTGTATGATGGTAAAGTGGCCGCTACCCGCGAGGATGCAGGTAAATTTATGCAGGCCGTAAAAGAAGATCGTGCACAGGCAATTATAAAAGGGGCTGTTGCCTATGTTGGCCCTAATGCACACATTGCTACTATAGGCTGGTGCTTTGGTGGCGGATGGAGCCTGCAGGCAAGTATTTTAGCGGGTAAACAAGATGTGGCTTGTGTTATGTACTATGGCATGCCCGAGCAGGACGTCAACAAACTGAAAACCTTACATGCAGATGTCCTGGGTAATTTCGCCAACAAGGATGGGTGGATAAATCCAAAAGTAGTCGCCACATTTGAAGAGAATATGAAAGCAGCCGGAAAGAAACTCGAAGTGCATCAGTATGATGCCGACCATGGTTTCGCCAATCCAAGCAACCCGATCTATGATAGTGCAGCTACCAAAGATGCTTATGAGCGCACCATTGCTTTTTTAAAGCCGAGGCTGAAGTAGTTTTTGGCAGATAGTTCATGGATCATAGTTCATGGTGAGTTGAGTGTCAGTTTTCGCTTCTTACTATGAACTATGGACCATCAACCATGAACTTTTCGTAACATTGCACAAATTTTTACTGTTGACTGCCGCTGCCAAGAAAATATTTTCGTACCTGCTAAAAGCTGTGATCCTGGTTTTAGCAGGTATATTTATTTATCACCGGGTAAACAACAATGCCAATCTCAGGCAATTTGAGACTTTAATCTCACACATCAGCCGCAACCAGGTGCTCATTACTATGTCCCTCGTGGTGCTGTTAATGGTAGTAAACTGGGTACTGGAGTCATTTAAATGGCAGTACCTTGCACGTGCACTGGTTAAAATAAGCATTTGGGAAGCTATCGAAGCCGTTTTTTGCGGTTTGACCTGGGCCATATTTACCCCTAACCGAATAGGCGAGTACGGCGGCAGGGTAATGTTTCTGCCAAACCGTAAGCGTATTCACGGTGTGTTCGCAATGGCGGTTGGTTCCTTCGGGCAAAATGTAATCACTAATATCACTGGTTTGCTGGCTTCATTATGGTTTATCTACTACTTCCTGAATATCAATACCTGGCTTTATTTGGGGATTGTAGTTCTCACGCTTGCTTTCCTAATATTACTGACCACCTTTTACTTTAATATCAAATGGATTGTAGGTTTTTTGGACAGGGTATCTTTCCTGGAAAAATACCGTCGATTTTTTGATATCATGGGGCGGTACTCGCATCGCGAGCTATTTACCGTTATTGGTTATAGCCTTGCCCGGTTCTTTGTTTTCTCATTTCAGTATTACCTGGTTATCCATTTGCTTTTGCCCAACCTGCCATTTTTTGAAATGATGATGACGGTAGTCGTTTTTATTTTTATTCAATCGGCAATGCCCTCACTTGATCTGCTGGATATTGGCGTACGCAGTTTTACAGCCGCGCATTTATTTTTATATATAACTAACCAGCAATTAGCTATAATTGCAGCAGTATCGTCCATATGGCTTGTCAATCTGATCATTCCTGCCATATTGGGTTCAGTATTTGTTTTAAAATTGAGATTCTTTGATCGCACTGCATAGCTCCATATCCTTATTACTTACCGGCTTATACCTTTTGGTTTTGGTATACCTGATTAAGGGTTGGGCCAGCCTCAAACGACCAAAAATCAATAGCGTGGCCCCTTCAACTAAAGTGACAGTAATGATAGCCGCCCGTAATGAAGAAGAACGCATCAGGTACACGATTGACGATATACTTGCCCAGGATTATCCAAAACATCTAACAGAGATCATCATGGTAGATGATCACTCAACCGACCGCACGGCAGAGATCATCAGCAGTTATGCAGACAAGGGAATAAAGCTGTTGCAATTAAATGAAGATAAGCCACTAAACTCCTACAAAAAGAAAGCTATCGCGAAAGCTATTGATCTTTCCAATGGCGACCTGATGGTTGCCACGGATGCCGATTGCAGGATGGGCACAAAATGGTTGTCGACCATAGCCAATTACTTTGAAACAAGCGGATCGGTTATGATCTCATCGCCGGTAGCTTATTTTGAGGAGCGCAGTCTTTTTGAATACATGCAATCGTTGGAGTTCTCTTACCTTATTGGTATTGGGGCTGCCTTTATTGGTAATGGCCGGGCATCCACCTGCAATGGTGCAAACCTGGCTTACCGGAAAGATGTATTTTATGAAGTAGGCGGATTCAAAGGCATCGATGATCTTGCATCTGGCGATGATGAGCTATTATTACAAAAAGTTGCTGAACGCTATCCGGGGCGAATTGGTTTTTTGAAATCAAAAGAGGCAATAGTTTACACGCATGCCAAGCATACATTAAATGAATTTTTGCAACAACGCCGTCGCTGGGCATCCAAATCAACTAAATACAAAGACAAAAAAATAGTAGCACTGGCAGTTGGCATCTGGCTGTTTAATCTTTCGCTTTTGGTAAACTTGGGTTTAGGATTTTACAACCCATACTTTTTCAAATTACTTGCCGTACAGTTTTTGCTGAAATACCTGTTCGAGATGGCTTTTTTGTTGCCGATTACCGCCTTCTTTAAACGTACAGGGCTGGTAGCATTACTTATCCTGCTTATCCCTATCCATGTTATTTATTTCGTTTACATCGGGTTAATGGGCAATACCCGCAAATATGTGTGGAAAGGCCGTGTAGTGCGATAAAACTTTGTTTTTGCACTTAAATAAGCGATATTTAGCCTACTGATCTATTAAAAGCACTTGGCAGAATTAACCCCATCCCAGCGTACCTGGAAATCATTTAAGCGTAATAAAATTGCCGTCGCCGGGCTTGTATTCATCGTGCTTTCTGTATTTATTGCCATACTCGGTTACCTGGTTATGCCCGACTCTACGCCCCTTGCCAATAATATGACCATCCAGCTCAGCCTAAAAAAACCAGGAGCTACATTTACCATGTTACGCATCCGCAAAAGTGAGCCGGTGGATACGGTAAATATTTTTATTAAAATGCTTTTCGGACAGCCTTCATTTTTTAAGGATGTGCCCATCAAAAGCTATAACTTTGCAATGGATTCTATTTATGTCGATGAATACATTGGTGATGAAGATAAGCCGGAAAAAAAAAGGTATAGTTTGGTTGAAGTTGTTACCGGTAAAAAATTGCCTGATCTGGTAAACAAGCATCCCGCTTTTGGCCCGAAATTGGTAAACGCTAAAGATCTGGAGGAAAAAATTGTTTCAGAACAGATTATTAAACGAACTTTCTGGCTTGGCACAGATACCTATGGCCGTGACCTGCTAAGCAGATTAATTTTGGGTGCCCGCGTATCCCTGGCGGTAGGTTTTATGTCGGTAATTATCAGCTTACTTTTGGGTATTACTGTCGGCGCAGTAGCTGGTTATTTCGGCGGATGGATTGATGCTTCGCTAAGCTGGCTGATGAACATATTATGGGCATTGCCCGCCCTATTGCTAGTGATCGCTATATCATTTGCTTTGGGAAAAGGGTTGTGGGAGGTATTTATCGCCGTGGGCCTGTCTATGTGGGTTGAAGTTGGGCGATTGGTGAGAGGGCAAGTATTAAGCTTAAAACAGGTGGAGTTTATTGAAGCAGCCCGGTCGATGGGGTTTAATAATGTTCGGATTATCAGGCGGCATATCTTACCCAATATTATAGGACCGATACTGGTGCTGGCGTCATCCAATTTTGCTTCGGCTATATTGCTCGAGGCGGGGCTGAGTTTTTTAGGCTTTGGTGCACAACCGCCCATGCCGACCTGGGGAAGCATGATAAAAGAACATTATGGCTATATTATTATGAATTCTGCTTATCTTGCCATACTGCCGGGTTTGGCCATTATGCTGATGGTATATGCCTTTAACCTGGTAACGGTGGGATTGAGGGATGCATTTGACATAAAATCACAAAGCACACGCATTTAAAAAAATTTATTCATTATTTTGGTCTGTCTCTAAACCACTAATGCAAAGTATCGAGGAAATTTCTGGCGAGGATGAATTAATACGGTTATTGCTTAAACGGCAATCCGAATTAAATTCATTGCTTGAGGTTACCAGGGCCATCAACAAAAATATTTCGACACCTGTGCTGATCCAGATGCTCGAAGTGATCATGCAGAATTATCTGCAGGTAGGCAGGCTGCGCTTTTTAATTGAGCATGAGGGTAGTTTTGTCTGTATATCCAGTTACGGTGGCGAGACAGAAGGTACCAAAGCATTGCACAATGCCTGTAAGAAAATGAAGACCCGTGCGCCAGCTCCATTGACGCAGCACAATGATCTTTTACTTAAAAATTACGACTATTTTATCCCTTTCTATCATAAAAGCAAACCACTGGCTTATGCCCTGATCGGTGAATTTAATACGACCGACGAAATGCTGAACAATGATCTGAACTTTATCCAGACGTTGATCAACGTGATCGTAGTGGCATTGGAAAATAAGAAGCTTTTCCGCGAGCGGATGGAATCAGAACGCTTTAAACGCGAAATGGAGCTTGCCCAGGAAGTGCAGAATATGCTTATCCCTTTACGTTTCCATAAAGATTCAGCCGTTGAGATTGGAGCCAAATACTTTCCGCATCAAAATATAGGGGGCGACTATTTTGATTTTATCCGCATAAACGATCATGAGTTTTTATGGTGTATCGCTGATGTTTCGGGCAAGGGTATATCGGCGGCATTGCTGATGGCAAATTTCCAGGCCAGCTTGCGTGCCTGGGCAGCGGTAGAAGACGATCTGACCAATATTGTGGAGCGTTTGAACCAGATTGTTCTAAAAAACACCAAGGGCGAGCGGTTTATTACACTCTTTGTAGCTAAATATAACGAGCATACCCGTAAGCTTAACTTTATAAACGCCGGGCACAATCCTTCTATTTTATTTAGCGATGGCGAGGCGATACCGCTCAAATTAGGCACCACCATGATTGGCGCTTTTGATGAACTGCCTTTCTTAAACCAGGGCGAAGTAGATGTTGAACCAGGCAGCCTGATATTTAATTATACCGATGGCCTGATGGACTACGATGTGCCCACCCAAAAGACATGGGATGAAGATAAATTGCTGGATTTTGTAATCAGCAATGGTAATCTTTCGCCAGATAAATTTAACCAAACCCTGCTTGATCACCTTAACCTGATCGTCAAAGGCAAACCCATTGATGATATTACCTTGCTAACAATCAGGATATTTTAATAATTGTTGAATGGGTTAGATTAACTTAAAATGGTTGATTGAGTTGAAAATTGAGCCCCCCGAACTACTTAACCTAATCAACTAAATCCAACTTAATCAACTACTTTTCCCAACAATATTTATTTTTGCAGAATGCTATTGGCAAGATATCAGTATGAATTATTAGAGGCAGGATGTGATGAGGCTGGTCGCGGGTGCCTTGCCGGTCCGGTATTCGCAGCGGCAGTAATATTGCCGGATGATTTTGATCATCCACTGCTGAATGATTCCAAACAATTATCTGAAGAAATAAGATACGCATTGCGCGATGAAATAGAACAAAAGGCTCTCGCCTTTGCCATAGCGTCTGTTGATAATATAGAGATCGACCAGATCAATATCCTGAATGCTTCTTTCCTTGCCATGCACCGGGCTATCGAAAAACTTTCGATCGTACCTCAATTCTTAATCATCGACGGCAATCGTTTCAATAAATATCAAAGGGTGTCGCATCAATGTATAGTTGAAGGTGACGCTAAATATTTCAGCATTGCGGCTGCATCTATCCTGGCCAAAACCTACCGGGATGACTTTATGAAAAAGATCGCCGCAGAGCACCCCGGATACGACTGGCATAGCAACAAAGGCTATCCAACCATCAAACACCGGGAAGCAGTTTTAAAAATGGGTCTTACCCCTTATCACCGCCGTACTTTCCGGGTGACCGACCCGCAGCTAAGTATTTTCTAAAGATACTTTGATTAGGGGTTAAGGGTTTTTACATTTGTTGAAACCACAATCCCAGTTGAAGATCCTCATTTTAACACACCGCGTTCCATTCCCTCAAAATGGGGGTTATCCCATTGTGGTTTGTAATACCATACGCGGTTTGGTTAACCTGGGACATGAGGTGTCGCTCGTATCATTAAACGCAAAAAGACATCTGCATGAAAGCGAGGAGAAGGATGAATTGCTGGAAAAAATAAACTACCGGGTTTATGATATTGACGCCAGCGTATCTTTATTTGACGGTATCCTCGATATATTCAGCAAGAGCACTTCCAATATTGACAGGTATTATGATGAGAATTTTGAAAAGCTGTTAATACGAACCGTAAAAAATATACAGTACGATATTATTCAATTTGAGGGTTTATTTGTTGCCACCTATGTAGATGCAGTCCGTAAAAATTGCACATCGAAATTGGTTTACCGGGCGCATAATATTGAGTACCAGATATGGGAAATGATGGCGCAGCAAAAATCTGATCCATTTAAAAAATTCTATTTAAGGTTGATGGCCCGGCGGATAAAAAGGTATGAGCTGCAGCAAATAAATAAATTTAATGCGATGGTCGTTTTTACTCCGCAGGATCAAAGCACCATCGCGCATTATGGCACAATAATCCCGGTTGAGGTCGTACCGATGGGGGTCGACCTTGAACACTATCACCCCGATTTTTCAAAAACAGAATTCCCAAGCCTGTTCTTTTTAGGGTCGCTGGATTGGATGCCTAATCGTGAGGGGATAGAATGGTTTTTAAAAACTTTCCATAATGATTTTGTAAATGACGATCTGCGGGTACGGTTTTATGTTGCCGGCAATGATATTCCTGAAGAGTTTGACGATTATGACGTGATGGGCAAAATATTTATACAGGGCGAGGTGGACGACGGGCTGGAGTTTGTGAACAGCAAATCTATTATGATCGTCCCGCTATTATCAGGCGGTGGTATGCGCGTTAAAATTGTGGAAGGGATGGCGATGCAGAAATGTATTATTTCCACTTCACTTGGTGCCGAGGGTATTAATTATAAGAACGGCGTTAACATATTAATAGCCAACACGCGTGATGAATTTTTTAAGGCGATTAAACGCTGTGTGGCCGATGAGGATTATATTAAGGCAGTAGGCGTAAACGCCCGCAAGCTGATAGAACAACAGCATGACGTGAATAAAGTGACCAATATACTGGTTGAGATTTACCATACATTGTTACAGTCTGCTGTGTAATAATTCCAACCTTTCAACCCAAATGATTACTTTTGCCGCCAATTAGTTTTTATGAAGAATACGGCTTTAACGGATAAACACATTCAGTTGGGTGCCAAGATGGTGCCATTTGCAGGGTATAACATGCCTGTGCAGTATGCAGGGATCAATGCGGAACACGAAACCGTTCGGGTGTTTGATGTGAGCCACATGGGTGAGTTTATTTTGAAAGGTGATAAGGTACTCGACCTGATACAGCGCGTAACCAGCAATGATGCTTCCAAACTTTATGATGGCAAGGTGCAATACTCCTGCCTGCCTAACCAGGATGGCGGTATTGTAGATGACCTGCTGGTTTATCGTATTGATGATAAAACTTATATGCTGGTGGTGAATGCCTCCAATATAGAAAAAGACTGGAACTGGATATCAAAATTCAATACTGAAAGTGTTGACATGAAAGATATTTCTGACCGTACATCTTTATTGGCAGTTCAGGGCCCAAAAGCTGCCGAAGCATTACAAAGCCTGACAGACATTGACCTTGGATCAATGGAATATTACACCTTCAAAAAAGGAACATTTGCGGATATTGATAATGTGCTGCTGTCGGCAACAGGTTATACCGGTGCTGGTGGTTTCGAGATATACGTAGACAATAAGGATGCGGAACAACTTTGGAACGCTGTATTTAAAGCCGGCGAACCATTCGGTATCAAACCAATCGGTTTAGGCGCGCGCGATACGCTTCGTTTAGAGATGGGTTTCTGCCTTTATGGAAATGATATTGATGACGCTACCTCTCCACTGGAAGCAGGCCTCGGCTGGGTAACTAAATTCAGCAAAGAGTTCACCAATTCAACCGCTTTACAGCAGCAAAAACAAGATGGTGTTCAACGCAAACTTGTGGGTTTTGAAATGATCGACCGCGGTATTCCCCGCCATGATTACGACATCGTAGATGCAGACGGCAATGTAATAGGGAAAGTAACTTCAGGCACGCAATCACCATCGTTGCAAAAAGCCATTGGTATGGGCTACGTAAAAAACGAATTTGCCAAAGAAGGCAGCGAAATATTTATCAATATCAGGGATAACAAGATCAGGGCAAGGATTGTAAAGCCGCCGTTCTATAAATAGTAATTGCCGTGGATCTTAAAAGACTTGAAGTTTGTCTTAGCCCCTCGTTATTGCCGCTTTACAATGTTGAAGAATACATTGTTGTTATCGTAGATATTTTCAGGGCGACATCATCTATCTGTTATGGTATCGAAAATGGCGCCGAAGCCATTATTCCCGTAGCTGAGGTGGATGAATGTATAGCCTACCGTGATAAGGAAACCGGGTATATGCTTGCTGCCGAACGTAACGGCGAAGTTGTTGAGGGCTTTGATTTTGGTAATTCGCCGTTCTCTTACACAAAAGAAAAAGTTGCAGGTAAAACTATTGTATTGACTACCACTAATGGTACACATGCACTGCATTTGTCGCGCTCTGCTAAAAAAGTGGTTATCGGTTCCTTTTTGAACCTGACCTCTCTTTGCAACTGGCTTAAAACACAAAATGAAAATATACTATTGGTTTGCGCAGGATGGAAAAACAACTTCAACCTGGAAGATACTTTATTTGCTGGTGCTGTAGTTGACCAGCTTCAATCAGGTAGTTATAAAACCGATGATCCTGCTATAGCAGCCAATGATCTTTATCAGCAGGGTAGGAACGACCTGAATGCTTACTTAGCCAAAACATCACACAGTGAGCGTTTAAAAAAACTCGGTATCGAAGCTGATATCGCTTTTTGCCTTAATGTGGATATTACTACTGCTATACCGATTTTGGAGGGAGAACGGTTAGTGAAGTTGCAGCAGTAGTATATGTTATTTCTCTACTGCTACCTGCCACTGCAACTTATAACTGTGCTTTAAGCCTTCTTCTTCCTATCCATCTTTTCACTACCACATAAAATATGACTGCAAATATTATTAATGGCCACATGTTAATGACTCCAAAGAATAGTCCTTGCATTAATTCCCATCCGCTCTTTAGTGATGAACTTAACTTGTCGCCCAGCGTAGTACCAGTGTATTGCGGTGTTTGCTGGCTATAAAAGTTAACTTCCAATGTGCTGTAGGCCACTTGCCTGCTCAGGTAATTCAGGGTTCCTTGTGTCGAATCAATGGAAGTTCGAATTTCGGTAAGCTTATTTTCGATCTGCAGCATATCGCTCATTTTATCAGATCTTTTCAGTAACTCCTGGTAACGTTTTTCCAAAAGCTTTTGATTATCCAGGCTGGTTTTGATATCAATAAACTGGGTGGTGACATCTGCAACATGCACATTTTTTGAATCGATCTTTTCCGCGTTTCCCGAAACGGAATCAAGCAACTGATCAAAGTTTTTTGATGGCACGCGCAGTTTCAGGGTTAGCCCGCGGCGATAGGTATCATTGGTTTCACTCTCTTCTGATACGTAGCCACCCAGGCTTTTTAAGGAGTTTATGATCTTTTTCCGGGTGCCATAAATATTGTTTGTTTCGAAACTGATATCACCAGTTTTAATGATCTTTTTTGAAGTGTCCGCTATTGCTGGCTGGTTTAGGTTTTCCTGCTGGGCAATTGAAATATCTTTTTGTTTTGCTAAACTGGCAGGAGCGGAAGATAGAGTTGCAACTTTATCTTCTTCATATTTTGCTTTATGACCACATCCGGTCAATATAAATGCTATGAGCAAGCTTGTTAATACTGTTTTCATTACAAGATTTTTTTAAATTTTCCATTTTAATTAATTGTTTAATCTGAAATGGATAAATGATCTTGCATGAAACTACAGCAAATACTTACTTCAGTTTCTCGTTATTCTTATGTCTGTCGGCATCGCGGATGCTTTTCTTTTCTAAATTCTTTTCCAGCGCCTCGGTCAGGTCAATCCCTGTTTGATTTGCCAGGCAGATCAGTACAAAAAGCACATCAGCCATCTCATCAGCAAGATTTACTTCCGTATCCGACTTTTTGAACGATTGCTCACCATATTGTCTCGCCATGATCCGGGCCACTTCGCCCACTTCTTCCATTAAAATGGCTGTATTGGTCAACTCGTTAAAATACCGGATACCGGTTGTTTTTATCCATTCATCTACAAGATGCTGTGCCGCCCTGATTTCCATAAGCTATCTAAAAATTTTTAATGATTGTCTTTGTCTTTTGTGTCCATAATAACGGTTACAGGTCCGTCATTTAGCAAACTGATCTTCATATCTGCCCCGAAAATGCCTGTGGCTACTTTTTTATTAGTAAGTTCCTCCAGTACTTTTACCATCTGCTCATACATAGGTATGGCCTTGTCTGGCCGGGCCGCCCGTGTAAAGCCGGGCCGGTTTCCCTTTTTAGTCGAGGCAAATAGGGTGAATTGCGAGATCAGTAAGATATTACCGTTTACATCCCCCAATGATTTATTCATCAAACCATTCTCATCACCAAAAACCCGCATGGAAGCTATCTTTTGTGCCAGCCATTGCAGGTCATCATCCATATCAGCATCTTCGATACCTAATAAGACCAAAAAACCGGTCTTAATCTCCCCGGTAATTTTTCCATCTACTGTACAGCTGGCCTGTGCAACGCGTTGTAAAACTGCTCGCATATCTAAGATTAATAAGCAAGGATAAATATTTTTATTCTTTTAATGACATGCTTTATCTGATTTACGCCCTCGTATCATTCCCATGATAAATGCTCAAATAGCTTTCATAGCGGGATAGCTCGATTGAACCTTCTTCAACCGCTTTGATCACCGCGCAGCCGGGCTCATTAATGTGGCGGCAACTGTTGAAACGGCATTGGTTTAGGAGGGCGCGCATCTCCGGAAAGAAATGACTCAATTCATTTTTTTCTATGTCAATCACACCCAATTCGCGGATACCGGGCGTATCTATAATATATCCGCCTTGCGGTAACTCAAACATCTCGGCAAAAGTGGTGGTATGCATGCCTTTGTCGTGCCATTCGGATATTTCGGTTGTACGTAATTTCAGGTCGGGCAGTAATGCGTTGATTAGGCTTGATTTACCAACACCCGAGTGGCCCGAAAATAAGGTCACTTTGTCTTTTATTATCTCTGATACCTGCTCAATGTTTGTACCCTTGAGGGCCGAAACCTCGTAACAGGGATAGCCAATGTTTTCATAAATGGCTTTATAATCGGCCAAAATTTCAAGCCCCTCGTCGCTGAACAAGTCGAGTTTATTAAATACTAATGCTGCCGGTATATCGTAGGCTTCCGCTGTTACCAGGAAACGGTCGATAAAACCCAGCGAGGTACGCGGTGAGGCTAAAGTTACGATCAGCAAAGCCTGGTCAAGATTGGCTGCGATGATCTGCGCCTGCTTTGACAAATTGATAGATTTGCGGATAATATAATTTCTTCGCGAATGGAGATTGGTAATTACGCCCGTCCCTTGCTCGGGCTCCATTTCAAAATCAACCACATCGCCTACCGCAATAGGGTTTGTAGTAGTAATGCCCTTGGTCCGGAATATACCTTTTATCCGGCAGTCGAACCGCTGTCCATCTTTAGTTTGTACCTGGTACCAGCTGCCGGTTGATTTGGTGATAAGTCCCTCCATGCTGTGAGCAAAGGTATTAAATTTTGCAGGGCTTAAAACAAAGAGGCCTCTTCGATTGCTTTATTAACATAGTCTTGATAAGATTACCCGCCTTTTTTTATTTAAGCTTGTAAATTTATTGTACCAATTGAAGCCCCTTATTCCATTGCATTAATTCACATATTTTCTATAAAACTTTATCTTTTTACCTTATGAAATCAAAACATTTACTTCTTTTCATTTTTGTTATTGGCCTTACAACAGCAGCTTGTAGAAAAGGCTATAATCCAATTCCGGATAAACCAATACCTGTAGATGTGTACACGGCAGGTTATACCACCGCTTCGAATGGTAATTTGGTTGCAACCTATTGGAAAAATGGCGCGGCAACAAAAGTTGGCGACAGTACAATTAATTCGGTAGCCTATTCTATCACGGTGAGTGGGGGCGACGTATACATGGCAGGCTACACAAGGGCCCAAACAGGTAATCAAATCGCCAGCTACTGGAAAAACGGGACACTTACTAAACTTGGTGACCCAAATGCAGTTACCCGTGCATATAGTATCACAGTGAGTGCAGGTGATGTTTATGTGGCAGGCACAATCGGGAATTTTGGTGTAACAGCAATGTATTGGAAAAATGGTGCTGCCACGATGTTGGGTAATGCCTCGTCATTCTCAGGGGCCGATGCCATAGCTGTAAAAGGAAATAATGTATATGTAGCCGGGTATAGCAATAATAACTATGCTACTTTTTGGAAGAACGGCAAAGATACCCTACTTGCTGCAACTGATATCGGAAACGCTGCAGATATTGCTTTATACAACGGCGATATATTTATAGCAGGCTTTGTTGGAAGTACAGGCGGTGCTCTATTCTGGAAGAACGGAATGCCGGTAACATTACCGGAAGACGGCGCACCACTGGTTGCAAACGCAATTGCAGTAAATGGCACAGGCCTGTATGTATCGGGGAATAATAACGGAGAGTATGGGGTTTATTGGAGAAACGGCGTATTAAATAAACTTCCTGCGTCGACTTTGGTTGATGATATAGCTGCGAATGGGTATGACGTTTACCTTGCCGGAGCACAAACTGATGCCAGTCTCGGAACAAGTAATGCTGTGTATTGGATAAACGACAAAGTGGTGAAACTCTCAAAAAATGCTGAAGCGCATAGTATAGTTGTTGTGCCGAAATTTTAAAGGGAAATAAAAAGAAATAGCATTTGCATATTCAAAAAATATCTACTTACTTTACAGGCATTAAAGAACATGATAATTAACAGCACCATAATTACAACAACAACTACCACCGGGGTGATTTCCGGAGGAAGATAACATTGTGGTGTAAAATATAGAAAAAACCTGCAAAAGCCTTCCTCCGAAAAGAGGAAGGCTTTTTTACTTTATACACAAATGAAAATTTTAAAATTCGGAGGCACTTCCGTCGGTTCAGTGCAAAGCATCAGCATAGTAATCGAAATCCTGAAAAAAGAATACCAGGCCGGCGAGAAACCGGTTGTGGTACTCTCGGCCATGAGTGGTGTGACTAATTTATTGTCATCAATGGCTGAAATTGCCTCGCGGGGCGATGACTTTACAAAACAATTAGCCGAGCTGGAAACCCGTCACTTTGAAATGGTACGCACATTACTGACCGTGCAAAACCAAAACCCGGCCTACACCCGCCTAAAGATCAACTTTAACCACCTGGAAGAACTACTGCAAGGGATATCCACTTTGCGTGAGCTTACACCAAAAACGCGTGACCTGGTGCTAAGCTGTGGCGAACGTTGCTCCACCCTGATGATCAGCAAAATGGCCGCGCAATATTTCCCGGAAGCATTATTTGTGGATGCTTCTGAGCTGATTAAAACCGACAGTGATTTTGGCCATGCCAAAGTTAATATGGAGTTGAGCGAGTTGCTGATCAAAGGGTTTGTGCAGGAAAACCCTGATAAAATGCTGTTCGTAACTGGTTTTATTGCATCTAACGATGCCGGGCAGATCACTACATTAGGGCGCGGTGGCAGCGATTATACAGCAGCAATTTTCGGTGCAGCTTTGAATGCTTCCGAGATCCAGATATGGACCGACGTAAATGGCATGATGACCGCTGATCCACGCATGGTTAAAAAAGCATTTTCATTGCCCGAATTGACTTATACCGAGGCAATGGAGTTGTCTTATTTTGGCGCCAAGGTGATCTATCCGCCAACAATGATCCCGGCATTTCTGAAAAAAATACCGATCGTTATAAAAAATACTTTTGAAGCAGATTTTGAAGGGACCGTTATACAACATCATTGTAAACCATCCGCTTTACCTATAAAAGGCATATCATCCATAAATGATATCAGCATTATTAACGTTGAAGGCAGTGGTATGGTGGGTAAATCCGGTTTTAGTGGCCGTTTGTTTTCATTGCTGGCCCGTGAGCAGATCAATATTATCCTGATCACGCAATCCTCGTCAGAACATAGTATCACTTTTGCGGTAAGCCCCAATGACGCCGAGAAGGCCAGGCAAGTTATTGAGCTGGAATTTGAACTGGAACTACTCGCTAATAAACTGGAGCATCCCGAAATAGAAAAACACCTTGCTGTGTTGGCAATAGTAGGCGAGAATATGAAACAAACGCCGGGTATTTCCGGTAAATTGTTTCATGCACTGGGGCGTAATGGTGTGAATGTGCGGGCAATTGCGCAGGGATCGTCTGAGTATAATATCTCGGTAATTATTTCGAGCAGTGATCTGTCCAAGGCGTTAAATGCGGTACATGATGCCTTCTTTGTTCAGCTTAATAAAACGTTGCACGCATTTTGTCTGGGGACTGGAAATATCGGCACAACGTTGTTTAACCAGTTAAGCCAGCATAGCGAATTTTTGCAACAAAATAATGGTATACAAGTGAAGGTTGCCGGTATCAGCAATACCCGTAAAATGGTGTTTAATGCGGATGGTTTACCGCTCGATAAATGGCAGGATGGGTTGCAGCAATCGAACCAAAAAGCCGGGCTGGCTGAATTTGTAAAAACGATGAAAGAAATGAACCTCCCCAACTGTGTATTTATTGATAATACGGCAAGCCCGCAGCCAATTGAATTCTACGAGGATATTTTTAAATCGAATATATCGGTAGTTACCTGCAATAAGATTGGGAACTCGGCGGCTTATAGCCAGTACAAGACATTTAGGGATGCAGCGCGTCAGCATGGGGTTGATTTCTTTTATGAAACCAATGTGGGCGCGGGGTTACCTATCATCAGAACGTTAAAAGACCTGATGAGCAGCGGCGACCGGGTGAAAAAAATTGAAGCAATACTTTCCGGCACCATCTCGTTCATCTTTAATAATTTCAAAGGTGACGCCAATTTCCATGACGTAGTAAAACTGGCGCAAGAAAAAGGCTATACTGAACCTGATCCAAGAGATGACCTCAGGGGGACTGATTTCATGCGTAAAATATTGATACTGGCCCGCGACGCAGGTTATGCAATGGAAGCTGCAGATGTACAGATAGAAAGCATTCTGCCCAAAAGCTGTGTAGAAGCGCAGACGGTTGATGATTTTTATGCCGCTTTAAAAAAGGAAGACGCTTATTTTACCAAATTGAAGGAGCAGGCTGCTGCCGAAAAGAAAATATTGCGTTATATCGGCAAACTGGAAGACGGAAAAGCATCTATAACACTTCAAATGGTTGATGAGAACCATCCTTTTTATATGATGTCTGGTAGCGATAATATTATAGCTTTTACTACCGACAGGTATAAGGACATGCCTTTGGTCGTTAAGGGTCCCGGCGCAGGTGCCGAGGTTACAGCTGCAGGCGTTTTTGCCGACCTGATAAACGTGGGGGCCAATTAATTATGAAAGATTCTATAAAAGTTTTTGCCCCGGCAACTGTTGCCAATGTAGTTTGCGGTTTCGATGTATTGGGTTTTGCAGTAAATGAACCGGGGGATGAGGTGATCATGCGGGTAACAGGAAAGCCCGGTATCGCCATCAGCAAAATAACCGGAGATAACGGACGATTGCCTATCGATCCCGCTAAAAATACAGTAAGTGTCAGTGTTCAGCATTATCTGCAGAGTATAGGTCGCACCGATATTGGAATGGATATTGAGTTGCATAAGAAGATGCCGATCGGCAGTGGTTTAGGCTCAAGCTCTGCCAGTACGGTAGCAGGTTTATTTGCTGCCAAAACCTTATTAGGCGATGAAACCGATGCGGCAAAGTTGCTGCCATTCGCCATGAAAGGTGAGGAGATGGCCTGCGGGCATGGCCATGCTGATAATGTGGCCCCGGCTTTGTTGGGTGGTTTTGTGTTGATTCGTAGTTACGAGCCATTGGACATTGTAAGATTACCGCACCCTAAAGAGCTATACTGTGCCATCGTTTTCCCGGATGTGGATGTACCCACCCGCGAGGCCAGGCAGATCATCCGCGATAAGATACAAATGAAGGATGCCGTAACCCAATGGGGAAATATTGCCGGGCTGGTTAGCGGATTGTTCATGAACGATATCGATCTGATAGGCCGCAGTATGAAGGACATTTTGGTAGAACCCGTGCGCTCCATGCTTATCCCCGATTTTTATAAAATGCGCGAAATGGCTATGGGTATGGGTGCGGTAAGCTTTGGCATATCCGGCTCAGGGCCATCGGTATTTTCGTTTACCCGCGATGAAGAAACGGCTAAACAGATCGCCCAAAAATTGCAGAAACATTTAACGGATATCCATATCGGCTCAAATGCCTATGTATCTGCTATTAATGATCAAGGGCCCAAAGTGATAGGTTAAAGCCAATAAAATATAACTGTCATTGCGAGCGATAGCGCGGCAATCGCGAACTATGCTTCTTCGCCCTGTAAAGTATGCGATTGCTTCGTCCCTCGCAATGACAAAGAGAACATCAAAAAATGAAATTTTACAGTACAAATAATACCTCCCACCAGGTCTCCTTTAAAGAGGCTGTTTTTAATAGCATGCCGCAGGACAAAGGCCTATACATGCCGGTTTCTATACCAAAGCTGGATGATAAGTTTTTGAACAACCTGGATAGCTATACATTGCCCGAGATCGCGTTTCATGTAGCCAAAAATATTTTAGGTGATGATATTCCGGAAAAAGATCTGAAAGCGATCATTACCGATGCAATCAATTTTTATGCTCCTGTAATCGGGCTTGAGGAAAGCGTGTACGTTCTGGAACTATGGCATGGGCCGTCGTTGGCGTTCAAGGATTTTGGGGCAAGATTTATGAGCCGCGTAATGAGCTACTTTTTAGAAACCGGCGAAAAGCAACTGGATGTGCTGGTGGCAACTTCCGGTGATACAGGTGGTGCAGTGGCTCTGGGCTTTTTAGGTGTGCCAAACACAAGGGTAACCATTCTTTACCCCAAAGGAAAGGTAAGCGGCATACAGGAATTACAGCTTACCACTAACGGACAAAACATCCGCGCCATTGAAGTGGACGGCACTTTTGATGATTGCCAGGCACTGGTAAAACAAGCGTTTACTGATCCTGGGTTGAATAAAAAATTCCGTTTGACTTCAGCGAACTCCATCAATATCGCTCGCCTGATCCCGCAAACATTTTATTACTTTAATGCTTACGCGCAGTTATTAAAACAGGGTAAGAGCAAAGTCGTATTTTCTGTGCCGAGTGGCAATTTCGGCAATATTGGCGCGGGCATACTGGCCTGGAAAATGGGCTTGCCTGTTGAGCAATTTATTGCTGCGACAAATGCCAACGACACTGTTCCAGAGTTTTTAAAGACAGGCGTTTACCAGGCTAAACCATCGGTACAAACCATATCTAACGCGATGGACGTAGGTAACCCGAGCAATTGGGTACGCATAGCCGATATGTTCAAAGAAAACACCGACGAACTAAAAAATCTAATAACAGGCTTTAGTTATACCGATGAGGAAACCACTGCAGCACTGGAGAAAATATATCGGGATTACAATTATATTGCTTGCCCGCATACCGCTATTGCATGGCAGGCCCTGAAGGATTGGCAACAAGACCAGCCGACAGGAAAAGCAACAGGTGTATTCCTCTCGACGGCCCATCCATGCAAATTCCCGGATGTGTTACCAATGTATATTGCGAAAGCGATCGAAATACCCGGCGAGGTGAGGCAATTGGAAGGAAAATCAAAACAAGCGGCTTCTTTGGGAACAGACTTTGAAGGATTTAAGAGATATTTGCTGGAGAACGAGTAGAATATCTTATGATCAACACAATCATCTTCGACCTTGGTGCAGTTCTAATCGACTGGAACCCGAGGTATATGTACCGCACTGTTTTTAGTGATGAAGCCGAAATGGAACGTTTTTTAGCTGAAATCACCACATCCGACTGGAATGAGGAGCAGGATGCCGGTCGCTCGTTGCATGAAGGGACGGCGTTTTTGGTAAACAAGCATCCAGAGCATGAGGAAAATATACGGGCGTTTTATAGCCGCTGGGAAGAGATGCTGGGAGAAGCTTTCCATGATGTAGTAAAAATATTCAGGCAGTTAAAAGAAAGCGGGAAGTATAAAATATATGCGCTGACCAACTGGTCGGCGGAGACATTTCCGGTGGCTTTTGAACGCTTCGATTTTCTCAAATGGTTTGATGGAATAGTGGTGTCAGGCGCCGAAAAAATGCGCAAGCCGACGCCCGAATTTTACCATATTCTGCTTGATCGATACCAGGTAAAGCCTGAAGAGTCTCTGTTTATCGATGATAACTACAGAAATATCCTCGCTGCTGAAAAGATAGGGATAGAGTGCGTCCATTTTACTTCGGCAGAGCAGTTAGGCAACGAATTAAAAGCGGCAGGTATAATACTGTGAAGCTAATTTAGTGCGTATTAAATAAGTACTTTATTCCGACATTCATAGACCTGTTAGCAACAGAAAGACTAGTATATTTTGTATATGCCGCAAAGGCAGTATAAGAAAAGTAAGCTTCTATTTTCTTGTTAATTATTATGCCTGTCTGCAAAGGAAAATTGGCCCAATATGGCTCGAGGTCATAGGGCTTTTTTTGCAAATCACTGTTAGTTTGCCCGGTGATCTTATCATTAGTGTATGCGGAGAAATTAAATGATATTCCGCCATCAATATAAGCTTTGAAAGTGTCCTTATTGTAGAAATTAAATAATATTTGCGGGGTTATACTGGCGGTATATTGGTTAAATGTGTAAACTTGCCCGTAGGGTAGGTTGAATTTTGGGTTAATATAAGAAAAAGATAATTCGGCCCTGAGAGCAAATTGTTGTACGTTTGGATTTATAAAAACATCAGCCCCGAAATTTAATTTAGGAGAGATTGTTTTGGAGGAAAATATAGATCCATATAAATAGCCACCATAATAAAATTGCGCTTCTGTATAGTTTAGTCCTATTCCGGTGAAAAGCCTCGTGTTTTTAGCTTTTAATTTATTATTTACTATAGAACCTGGGCCATTTATTTTATTGACGATTTCTTCAAGATCTGTTTGTATATACCGTGACCGATTCGCAGTATTTATTAAACTTGTATTATCGGCATCATATTTATTAATGTAAAATATCAATTGGCCCCTGTACCTGGTCTTTTCGATCATATCCCTTTCATCAGAGTAATATTGGTGATATTCTAATTCAATAATGTCCCCTTTGTTCTCAGCTGTGAAAAATCTCGTTTTTGTGTCATCCTTATTGTAATAAAGGGTTAAATGGCTGCCCGTTACCAGTTGTTTTAAAAATAAGGTGCTTAGTTCTTTACTCGTATCCAATCCGTCAGGTATGTCTGGGAAATTGGTTCTGTCCATGCTAATAACACCTGAATGGCTTATGTAATACTCCATACCGGTAATCTGAAATTCCCTGATTGTTTGTGGAGTAAATTCTTGTGTGGCTTTATCGGTCTTATTAATCTTGAATTGTATCGATTTCGGGCTTCGTTCCCATTCCCGGTAATTAATAAATCCTTTTAAGGTATCTCCGTTGTTTTTTAAAACGTAACCTTCGTGATAGTTTGATTGGGCAAAAATAACGGTTGGGAGAGCTGTTAGCAGCGCAATGTAAAGTAATCTCATATAATGTGATACAGTTTAGATTTTTGATATAAATCTAAATCGAAAGTTACGGTTTTCCAAGAAAATACTTTACTCCAAAACTCATCGACTGATTAGCGGCAGCAAAGAGCGAATAGCTGGTAAAAGAGGCATAGGGTACATAGCTTAAGAACAACTCTACTTTTTTATTTAAAGATACACCAGCTTGAAAAGGATAATTCACCCACGCAGACTTAAGATTAAAAGGTTTGGGCACCTGAACGGTTCCGGTGTTGGTGTTTTTGCTGGAAAGTGCGAATTTATTGTTTGCATAAGCTGAGAAATTTAATCCCAGTCCTGCGTTTATGTACACTTTAAAATTATCTTTATTGTAAACGTTGAATAATAGTTGAGGTGTAATAGCTGCTGTGTATTGATCAAATGAATAATCGTCAGTAGTAGTTTCTTCGTTGGACCTTACAAGATACAAAAACCGGGGTTTTATATAAGAGAATGACAGTTCGGTTCTAAATATAAATTGTTGAACATTCGGATTTCCGAAAAAGTCGATACCTAAATTAATTTTTGGCGATAAAGTGGTGTGGGTCAGTAATACTAGCGGGTCGACATCAATATCAGTAACCTGAGTCCTGGTATTGGTAACTGATACGCCAATAAATAAACGGCTACCTGACTTCGTTTTAACAGCAATTGACTTGTTATTATTTATTTCATTAACTATCGATACAAGTTCCGTTGGTTGGTAAGTCAATCGTTCAATTTTTCCGTTTAATTTGTCGTTACCGGGCATAAACTTGTTTATATATAATAATAACTGCCCTTTATAGCCATCCGAATTAACAATCTGTTTTGAATCGTCATAATATTGATGGTAAATAAGTTCTACAGGTTCATTATTTGCTTCAGCGATGAAGAACCTTGTTTTTACTTCGTCAAGATGCTGGAAGAGTGTTAAATGTGCCCCTATTGCCAATTGTCTTAAAAATAGAGTATCCAGCTTTTTTGTAGTGTCTAAACTTTCCGGAATGTTAGGAAAGGTGGTTTTATCCATGCTGATGCTACCTTTATAACCTATATAATTCTCTAAGCCATTGATGCTAAATGCTTTAATGGTTGTCGGGTTAAATGAAATTGTTTGATTATCTGTTTTATGGATTTTGAAATCAATTGAACGCGGCGAATGGCTCCATTCCCTGTAATTGATATAGCCTTTCAAGGTATCACCATTGTTTTTTAAAACGTAACCTTCGTGATAGTTTGATTGGGCAAAAATAGCGGTTGGCAGAGCTATAAGCAGGGCAATACAAAGTAGTCTCATTATTAAATTGTGATATTAGTTTAGATCGCCAATATAACAATTAAAATATTGCCTCTGCAATTTTCCTTGTCGGGCCCGGGTTACTCATGGTATAAAAGTGCAAAACAGGAACACCAAAATCTACCAGTTCTTTACATTGGTTGATCATCCATTCAATGCCTACTTCCTTTACATCTTTTTCGGTTTTGCAGGCATGTACTGCCTCGCTTAAATCTTCCGGGATGTCGATATGGAATATTTTTGGCAGGTTTATTAGTTGTTTTGACGATGTGATCGGTTTCAATCCTGGTATGATAGGCACATTGATGCCATTATCCCTGCACGATTTTACAAACTCGCGGTATTTGTTGTTGTCAAAAAACATTTGGGTCACAATAAAATTGGCGCCCATATCTACTTTCTGCTTTAAATATTTGAAGTCGGTTTTCAGGTTCGGGGCCTCAAAATGTTTTTCTGGATACCCCGCTACACCGACACAGAAATCGGCATTAACAACCTCGTGATCTTCATACAAATACTTACCGCTGTTCATGTTCACCACTTGTTGCAGCAGGTCGGTGGCATATGAGTGACCACCGGGCGTAGGTATAAATCCAGAGTCAGCCATACGGGCATCACCACGAAGCACAAGGACATTATCAATCCCTAAAAATTGCAGGTCGATAAGGGCGTTTTCCGTTTCCTCTTTGGTAAAACCGCCACAGATGAGATGAGGAACAGCATCTACCTTATACTTGTTCATGATAGCCGCGCAAATGGCAACTGTACCCGGGCGTTTGCGATAAGACACTTTTTCGAGCAATCCATTATCATGCTGCTTATAGATAAAATCCTCGCGGTGATAGGTCACATCAATAAACGGCGGATTGAACTCCATCAATGGATCGATGGCATTGTAAATGCTTTGTATGCTGTTGCCCTTAATAGGCGGTAGTAATTCGAATGAAAAAAGTGTTTTACCCTTAGCGTTTTGTATGTGGTCGGTTATTTTCATTTGCGATTTTGGTGCAGATCAAATATATAATAACAATTTAAACTTTGTCATTGCGAGGAACGAAGCAATCGCGAACCGTGCATTTCCGCCCTGTATAGTATGCGATTGCCACGCTGCGCTCGCAATGACATTTTCCATTAATAATTCAAGTTCGGTCCCATCCAGCGCTCAACGGTTTCAACAGACATATTTTTCCGTTTGGCATAATCCTCAATTTGATCCTTGCTGATCTTGCCCAAACCAAAATAACGCGCCTGCGGATGAGCAAAATAGAAACCGCTTACGGATGCAGCCGGTGTCATGGCCAGGCTTTCGGTCAAATGCATATGCGCATTGTCTTCGGCTTTCAGGAGATCAAATAAAGTAGTCTTTTCGGTATGGTCCGGACAGGCGGGATAACCCGGTGCCGGACGAATACCCTGGTACTGCTCTTTGATCAACTCTTCGGTACCCAGTTGCTCATCTTTAGCATAGCCCCAGTATTCACGTCGAACCAGTTCATGCATTTTTTCAGCAAATGCTTCCGCCAGACGGTCAGCGATTGCCTTGGCCATAATGCTGTTATAATCATCATGATCTCTTTCAAATTCTGCTACCAATTCATCGCAACCGATACCTGCTGTTACTGCAAACCCACCCCAATAATCAGGCACACCGCTTTCTTTCGGCGCGATGAAATCGGACAATGCGTAGTAGGGTTCGCCCTTCACCTTTTCAGACTGCTGGCGTAGCGTATGGATTCGTGTTAATACTTGCTTGCGGCTTTCATCGGTATATAATTCAATGTCATCCCCAACGCTATTGGCAGGCCAGAATCCGATCACCGCATTTGCCTGCAGCAATTTTTCTTTTACTATTTTCTTTAAAAGCGCTTGTGCGTCATCATACAGCTTTTTAGCTTCGACACCTACGTATTTATCATCAAATATCTTTGGATATGATCCGCGCAATTCCCAGGTATGGAAAAATGGTGTCCAGTCGATATAAGGCACCAAATCTTCCAACGGAAACGATTTAAAAACTTTTGTTCCTGTAAATGTTGGTTTTGGCGGGACAGAACCATTAAGATTGATCTGCAATCTTGAATTTCTTGCCTCATCAATGCTCACGAACCGTTTATCAGAGCGTTTGTTCAGATGCGCCTCGCGGGCTTTTTCGTATTCTTCCTTCGTGTTTTTTATAAAGTCATCGCGCAGGTCCTTGTTCATCAGGTTGCTGCAAACACCTACGCTGCGCGAGGCATCCAATACATGGATAACGCCATGCTGATAATTTGGCGCAACCTTTACAGCCGCATGTATACGCGAGGTGGTGGCACCGCCTATGATCAGCGGAATGGTGAATCCTTCACGGTCCATTTCTTTGGCAAAATGCACCATCTCATCCAGTGATGGCGTGATCAAACCACTCAGACCGATAATATCTACCTGTTGTTTCCTGGCTTCCTCAATAATGCGTTGTGCCGGAACCATAACCCCAAGGTCGATCACCTCGAAGTTGTTGCAGGCCAATACCACGCCGACAATGTTCTTACCAATGTCGTGTACGTCACCTTTTACAGTCGCCATTAATACCTTGCCTGCATTGGCCCGTGAAGCAGTTGCATCTTCGCCGGAGTCGATCACCCTTTGTTTTTCCAGTTCTATAAAAGGGAGTAAATAAGCCACCGCCTTTTTCATTACGCGTGCCGATTTTACCACCTGTGGCAGAAACATCTTGCCTGCGCCAAACAGATCACCAACCACATTCATCCCGTCCATCAGCGGACCCTCGATCACTTCCAGCGGCTTGGCAAATTTCTGCCGGGCTTCTTCCACATCGTCGTCCAGGTATTCAATGATACCTTTTACCAATGCATGCGATAAACGCTCCTCAACTGTTCCTTTGCGCCACTCCTCGTCCTTTACAATCTCTTTGCCTTTGCTTTTAACGGTTTCGGCAAATTCTACCAGGCGTTCAGTAGCATCGGGACGGCGGTTGAGCAATACGTCCTCTACTTTTTCCAGCAGGTCCTTTGGTATCTGCTCGTAAACCTCCAGCATCCCGGCGTTTACGATACCCATATCCAAACCGGCTTTGATAGCGTGATACAAAAATGCCGAATGCATCGCCTCGCGCACCACATTATTACCCCTGAATGAGAACGAAATATTACTTACTCCGCCACTTACTTTAGCTAGTGGCAGGTTTTGTTTGATCCAGCGGGTAGCTTCTATAAAGTCGACTGCGTAGTTATTATGTTCCTCTAAGCCCGTAGCTACGGTTAATATATTCGGGTCGAAAATGATATCCTGTGCCGGGAAACCGATCTCATCCACCAGAATATCATAGCTGCGCTTGCATATCTCAATGCGGCGTTCAAGCGAATCCGCCTGGCCCTGCTCGTCAAATGCCATTACTACCACAGCTGCACCATAGGTTGATATTTTGCGGGCCTGCTCTTTAAACTTATCCTCGCCCTCTTTTAATGAAATTGAGTTAACGATACCTTTGCCTTGCAAACATTTCAGTCCGGCTTCTATCACAGTCCATTTGGATGAATCGACCATAATGGGCAGCTTGGCAATGTCTGGTTCAGATGCGATCAGGTTTAAAAACTTCACCATGGCTGCTTCCGAGTCAATCATACCCTCATCCATGTTCACATCGATCACCTGTGCGCCACCCTCAACCTGCTGACGGGCTACCACCAATGCCCCTTCATAATCTTCACCCAAAATGAGTTTGGAGAATTTAGGTGACCCGGTAATGTTTGTCCGTTCACCTATATTGGCAAAGTTGGTTTCGGGTGTTAAGTTGACCGATTCCAAACCGCTTAAGCGTAAATAAGGTTCTACATCAGGCAGTTTTCTTGGTGTCGCTTTGGCCGCTTTTTCGGCAATGCAACGAATATGCTCAGGCGTAGTACCGCAGCATCCGCCGACGATATTCACCATATTAAAATCCAGGAAATCCTCGATAAAATGAGCTGTTTCGTGCGGCATTTCATCGTAACCTCCAAACTCGTTTGGTAACCCCGCATTAGGATAAGCCGAAATAAATACATCAGCCTTTTCAGAAAGCTCCTGCAAGTGGGGACGCATTTCTTTTGCACCCAAAGCACAATTCAATCCAACTGATAATAGACCAGCATGACGTACCGAGTTCCAGAATGCCTCTACAGTTTGACCCGATAATGTACGACCTGATGCATCCGTAATGGTACCCGAGATCATGATATTCCTTGTGCTCCTGTAAAAAGCACGGTCCTTGCCTGCAGCCTGGCATTCATGCTCATAGCGTTTGATAGCATAGATAGCCGCTTTAGCATTCAATGTATCAAATATGGTTTCTATGAGTAATAAGTCTGAGCCGCCGTCTACCAATCCACGCACCTGCTCATAATAGGCCTCGGCCAGGTCGTCAAAAGTAACGGCACGGTAACCTGGGTCATTTACGTCCGGCGACATGGAAGCGGTACGGTTGGTCGGTCCAACGGCACCGGCTACAAAGCATGGTCTTTCAGGATGTTTCTGATTATGTGCATCCACTACTTCACGGGCAATGCGCGCGCCTTCATAGCTTAGTTCATAATCCAGCTCTTCCATATGGTAGTCGGCCAATGATATGCGCTGTGTACTAAAAGTATTGGTCTCTACAATATCTGCCCCGGCATCAATATATTCCTGGTGTATCGCTTTGATCACATCCGGACGCGTAATATTCAAGAGGTCGTTATTCCCCTTCAGGTCTGACGGGTGATCACGAAACCTCTCCCCACGAAAATCCTCCTCGGTGAGTTGGTACCGTTGTATCATGGTACCCATCGCGCCGTCAATTACCAGTATGCGTTTTTCTAATTCTCTTCTTATATCCATCTTTACAGTTGGCAGCTGCCATTTTGCAGTTCGCAATTACAAAATGAAGAATCTACAGCAAAAAACTGCAAACCGCCCATTGAATACTGCAAACTGACTAAAAAGCTTATGTCGAAAAGTCGGCTGTATTGTCTGACTTTCGCTTATCTGTCCTATCCATTTTTGAAGCGGATAAGTAGAACGTAGCACCTTGTAAGCACAGGTTGCTAAGACTTCGCAGGGTCTAATCCCTCCGTCTTTCTCTATAAGCAGTGCAAATTTGCACAATAATGTTGTAAAGTCAAAATGAGCTGTGATTGTTAGTGTAGAGGGAGTGTCATATTGAGTTACGCAGCTTCTAGAGTGTGAAAAGACGGTGAGGGAAAGCGTAGTTCAACGCAACAGATAACGTATAAGCACGGTTGACAGCGCAATTGCTTATAGGTTAAATTTACAATTGTAAAGCCACCCGATGAGTGGTTGGTTTCACATCTCTTTAAAACAGTAAATATTAACTTAAAAAAACAAAAGATGAACAAACACGACATTGTTAAGAAACTTCTTGACAGCAAAGCAGTTGACTTTAACGCGATCGGTAAAATGGTAGCAGAGATTGGTCCTTCACTTTCATTGGCAGACGAGCCATGGGAAGGGTTCTGCGGAACCATGCGCACATTCATTCACCTTTACCGTTTACCAGGGGTAAATTCACCTTTGGAAAATATTAACACTCTTGGTCAGGTAGCAGGTGAGTTACGATAATTCGACCCAGTCAGGCAAAGCAGCAGTTGCCGGCCTTGAAAACCGTATACTGCATGCTTTGTCTTTCGCTAAGGAAACTCTTCGCCTGCTGGCGGAAGAAGGGTATGATGATCCGGATACACTGCAAGACAAGATACTGCCTGAAAAGGTCATCGGGGAAACTGCTTTTCTTTTATACGCTGCATCGTTGGTTGAAAACGCAGACATAAAAGGCAAGGTTTCTGAAATTGCACAAATACTGACGCCACACGCACGCAGCATGAAGATTCTACTGGGAATATGCCTGTACCCGGCATTAGCCATAGAATATGCACAGGCTCATGTCTTTTTGACCCGAATAGGCTATGCAGATAACCTTTTTGATGCAATGCTCGATAAAAGCATCAGTGCGCAATCCCATTTTGGGCGCGAACGGCCACCCCATCGTATGCTGGAGCAGGAATGGGTGAAGCGAATTTGGACTGGTAGCTGCGAGTCTGTCGGCAAGCGTATTTCGGATATGATTGCTAATTCGGCACTCTCACATCCCGTAGACTTGCTGCATGGCACGCGTGAGGATTTGTACGCTTTTACCCACGCTCTGATGTATGCCACTTGTTTTAATATCTCCCCGTGGAAAATAAAAAAGAAAAGAGAGTTGATTTTGGAAGAGGCCGAAGCGATGCTTTCACGGTGTATTGACGAACAGGATTATGATTTGGCCGGTGAATTGCTTTTAACCTGGCCACTCACCGGGAGTGCCTGGAGCCCTTTAGCTGTTTTTGCTTTCCAAGTATTAATGCGGGTGGAGGATGAAGCTGGATTTTTGCCATCGCCGGCAACGCGTATTGACACACTACAAAAGCTTGAGGGCGAAAAAAAGAAAAAATATTTGCATGCTACAGCCTATCATACCGTATACGTAATGGGCTTGCTATGCTCAGCTTCTTTGCACTCAGGTATGAGGTCGCCATCAACCATTTCTACTAAGAAACTCACTCCAAAAATTCCGGAAAAAATATTTGAATTTTTAAGAACCGGCAACCCGACCCCGCATTGGCTGACAGATTTTAACCGGTTAGATGAAGCTGAGAAGGATACCTTGGCCGGCCTTCTGCTCAATATTGCTTTATACAGGAATGTTCAGCAAAAGCAATACGCCACTGTTTTTGAGCTGGTCCAGATAGCTTATGAAAATAAAATAGGCAGCCATGCTCTTGTAACCCAGACAGCCGAACTATTGGACAGGCTTAGTCAGTTGGCCTCATTCAGATAGAACTATTTTAAACAACATTTATAACTCTCCTTAAAGAACGTCAACTTCGCAATCCCGATATGGTGAGATATGAGCACGCGCTAGTCTACTGACAAAACACTGTCACCACATTATTCAATTTAACCCCGTAAATTTGTTTATAGCGAGTTGAGGCTATTTCCCGGCCTCAAATTCCATAATCTGTATTTTGCTAAAACCGGATTATTTGTGAAAATAATTCAAGTTGTTCTTTGACATTTTAATAAAACTACCCTTTGAAAAAATACTTTTAAACACCATTTCCAATTCTCCGTAAAGAACATCAACTTCGCAATCCCGATATGGTGAGATATGAGCACGCATTATAAAAAAATAGCTTTAGAACTGAATATTGCTGAAAAGCAGGTGAATACTACTGCCGGCTTGCTGGATGAAGGTGCAACCGTTCCTTTCATTTCCCGCTACCGCAAGGAAATGACCGGCAGCCTGGATGAGGTACAGGTTGCCGCTATCCGCGACCGTATACAACAACTCCGCGAACTGGATAAGCGCCGGGAAGCCATTCTGAAATCGCTGACCGAACTGGGCAAGCTGACGCCGGAACTGGAGAAACAGATCAATGAAGCAGAAACTATGGTTTTGCTGGAAGATATTTACCTGCCTTATCGTCCAAAACGCAAGACGAGAGCCACCGCGGCACGGGAAAAAGGTCTGCAGCCTTTAGCCGATCTGATTTTGGAGCAGGGCCGCGCTGACCTGGAACTGGAAGCTGCTAAATATGTGGATGAGGAAAAAGGTGTTGGTTCAGTTGAAGAGGCACTGGCTGGTGCAAGAGATATTATTGCGGAACACATCAGTGAAAATGCCGAGGTGCGCACTAAAATGCGGTCATTATTTTTGGAGAAAGGTACTTTTCAGTCAAAAGTCATTACCGGAAAAGAGGAAGCGGGGATCAAATACAAGGATTATTTTGATTGGACCGAACCTGTAAAATCGGCGCCATCTCATCGGGTGTTGGCTATGCGCCGGGGTGAAAAAGAAGAGATACTCTGGCTGGATATTCAACCCGTAGAAGATGAAGCGATCCTATTATTGGAGAACCTTTTTATAAATGGTAACAACGAATCGTCACAACAAATAAAACTGGCTATTACCGATGGCTATAAGCGTTTGCTAAAGCCATCAATGGAAACAGAGATCCGCCTGTTCACTAAAAAACAAGCTGACGAGGAAGCGATAAGAGTGTTCGCAGAGAACGCACGTCAATTATTAATGGCTGCGCCCCTCGGCCAAAAACGGACAATGGCCATAGACCCGGGCTTTCGTACAGGCTGCAAGGTAGTTTGCCTGGATGAGCAGGGTAAATTACTGGAATACACAGCCATATTTCCGCATACCGGGGCCGGTAATGTAAAGGAAGCCGAAAAGACCACCAGGCATTTGATCGAAAAATATAATATTGAATCTATAGCCATTGGCAACGGAACCGCCGGTCGCGAAACGGAATTATTTGTGCGAAATCTAAATGTACCGGGCATCAACATCGTAATGGTGAATGAAAGCGGTGCATCGATCTATTCTGCGTCTGAAGCTGCCCGTGATGAATTCCCGGATAAGGATGTGACTGTAAGGGGAGCAGTGTCAATCGGTCGCCGCTTGATGGACCCACTGGCGGAATTGGTAAAGATCGACCCCAAATCCATCGGTGTCGGTCAGTACCAGCACGATGTGGATCAGAATAAATTGCAAACCTCACTGGATGACACGGTGATCAGCTGTGTGAATGCTGTAGGAGTGGAATTGAATACGGCATCAAAACAAATACTGGCCTATGTATCTGGCTTAGGGCCTCAACTGGCTCAAAATATTTTGGATTACCGTAACGAACATGGTGCGTTCAAGCGTCGTGATCAATTGAAGAAAGTGCCACGTTTGGGTGATAAAGCATACGAACAGGCGGCCGGGTTCCTCCGTATCCGCGATGCTGAAAATCCATTGGATACCAGTTCAGTACACCCGGAAAGATATACTTTGGTAGAGCAAATTGCCAAAGATCATCAATGTTCAGTAAAGGATTTGATGAGTAATCAGCAGTTGCGTAAAAGCATCCTGTTACAAAAGTATGTGACCGAAACAGTCGGCCTACCTACGTTGAATGATATTATGGCCGAACTAGCTAAACCGGGCCGTGACCCGCGCGAGCAGTTCGAGGCTTTCAGCTTTACAGATGGGGTGAATGCAATAAGTGACTTGAAGGTCGGGATGAAGTTGCCGGGCATTGTGACTAACATCACTAATTTTGGTGCTTTTGTTGATATTGGCGTTCACCAGGACGGTTTGGTACATTTGAGCCAGATCACACACCGCTATATTAAAGACCCTAACGAGGTATTGAAAGTACACCAAAAGGTGGAAGTAACGGTGACTGAAGTTGATGTGAATCGCAAGAGGATATCTTTATCTATGAAAGCACATGAGCCACGGGAACAGCAGAAACCGCGGGAACAACCCAAATATCAGCATAAACCGGTTACGGAGAAAAAAGCTCAAAATCAACCCGAAACCGATATGGCCATTAAGCTGGCCGCGCTGAAAGGAAAATTTAAGTAAAATTATTCCAGGGTGATCTGCCTCCTGATACTTTCTTCCAGCGAGATGAAGGTTTCAGTGCGTTGTATCCCTTTTACGCTTTGGATATGCTCATTCAACACCTCGCGCAGGTGATTGGTATCATGACAAACGATCTTTGCAAAGATGCTATAACCGCCAGTGGTATAATGCAGCTCCACAATTTCCTTAATACCTTTTAACTGCTTAACGGCATCAT
>Ga0307510_10000148_pt1 | contig 58692 bp, 51 predicted proteins | sample 12_EM_MG_FD_207224 | JGI IMG/M metagenome (GOLD analysis project Ga0307510, IMG submission 207224) | Populus trichocarpa ectomycorrhiza microbial communities from riparian zone in the Pacific Northwest, United States - 12_EM | ecosystem: Host-associated > Plants > Roots > Unclassified | place... | reverse complement strand
TCGAATTGACGGTGTAGTTCAGAGTGGCAGCCGCAGGACCGGCCAATGCCCCAGCCGGTTGGATTGCCTGGGAGCCACCAACCACCGCAACGTTGTAGAGATTCGCGACATCGATGGAGCAACTGGCGCCAGGAGCTACGTTGTTGCAGTTGTTGGCCGTCACCGTGAGAGGAGCGTTGACGCTGGGAGAATTGAGCGTGAGCGGCGCATTACCCGTGTTCTGATAGCTCAACGTCACGGTTCTTGTGGCGGTCTGTGCCCAGTCCGTGGGGTACGTTTGAGACGACGCGGACGTCATCGTGGCATTCGAGCCAGTACCATTTCCCGACACCGACACGGTGAATGCAGGGGCCGCGTTGTAGTAGGCCTCGACCGTGCCTCCGCGCATGCGTGGGTAAGTGGTCGCGATCTGCACCGCCGCACTGAACCCGTTGCCCACCCATGTGGGGTTGAAGGACACCGTCACCGTGCAAGACGCACCTGCAGCCAAGTTGCTGCCGCAGTTGTGCGTCATCGGGAAGTTGGCAGGCTGGTTGCCAACCATCGACAACGCGATGTTCACCGGACTGTTGCCGGCGTTGTTGGTCAGCGTGAACGTCTGCGTGCCGCTGGTCGTGTTCGCAGCGACGTTGCCGAACGAGAGGCCGCTCGAGTTTGCCGTTGTCGCGGCTATCGCAAACGAGTAACTCTGCTGGACGGTGAAAGTCGTGCCGGTCGCACCGACGACCTGGTAGCTGATCTGGTCGGTGGCGGAGTACGCGCCAGGCGTGGCCAGTCCACCAGTGCCGAAGAAAGTCTGGCATGACGCGCCGGGCGGCAAGACAGTGGCACCAGGCTGGCAGAAACCGGACTGTCCCTGCCAGGACCAGACCTGCGCCGGGCCACTGACCGGGCTATGCGCGGTGATCAACACCGACACATTGCTGTTGTTGGTGATGGTGGGCCAATCACCTGAATCGGAATAGACGCCGACCGTTCCCCAGTTCGTCGACACGGGTTGGTAAACGACGGATGGATTCGCCCCGCTGCCCGTCAACGCCCCGTTGAGCGTCGCGACGCCAGTCACCACCGACAAATTGCCGCTGTATGGCGTGACTGCGGTAGGACTCAACTTGACGCTGATGGTGCAGCTGCTGCTGGCTGCCAAAATCGCACTGCAAGTCGTCGACACGAACGTGAATCCCGCGCCTGTGACGGACGACGCACTGGGCACAGTGACAGCCAGTGCTACGCCGCCAGCGTTGGCGACCGTCGCGTTCAACGTCTGTGCGCCGCCCACGGTGACGCTACCGAAGCTCACCGCGCTGAGCGTAGCGAAGGCGGTGCCCTGCGTCGCGCTTGCGTTGGTCGCTGATCCCGCTGAAGTGGTGATGCTCGGCAGACTGTTGGGCACGGTGTTGCGCTGCGTGGCCTGCTGCAGCCTGCCCAGCACCCAGTTGTCCCCGGCCGTGTTGTCAGCCAGGTAGACGTTGGTGGTGGTCTTGGTGAAGGTCTGGCTCAATCCGAGTGCCGTGCCCGACGAGGTGATGGCGATGCTGGTCGGATTGCCGCCCTGGTCGAAGCCGTTGACCGTCGTCACGGTCGGCAACGCATAGCCTGCCGGATCCGTGCCGGTCTCGACCGTGGTGAACAGGTACGGCTTCTGCACCTTGGCACTCGTGGGACACGACACCTGCGTCGACGTGGCGGTGGCCTCGGCGCCCGCCACTGCGGTCTTGTCGCAGTAGAGGGAGGTCGTCGTGCTGAGGGCTCCTGCCTGGCTCCATGCCGACCACAGCGTGTTGAGCTGGGTCCAGGCGCGGCTGGCGGCGCCGATGTAGGGCGAGACTTGCAGGTACTGCGATGTCCGCGTCAGGCTGGTGCCATTGGCCGCCGGGAACTGGCGTGCGGTCTGGCGGAAGCCCAGCAGGCCTCGGTTCAGATCTGCCTTCAAGCCGACGTAGGCGTACTCGGTGGCCACCGTGCTGCTGCCCACACCGGTGTCACTCACGCTGGTGGCCACCACGTACGTCGGCAGCGTCAGATCGACCATTGGGTACACCGCCGCGTTCGCATTTGGCGAAGCAGGTGTGCCTCTGTCGCTGACGTAGCGCGGGTAGCTGCTGAAGCTGCCGTTGGCGCCGACGTAGTAGGGGTTGCTCAGCGGCACCCACCATAGCGTGGTCTTCAGACCGGTTGGCGACGTCACCGACAACAGCTGGTCGGCAGGGCTCTTGTCGGTCTTCTCGTAGAGCTGATTGGTCGTGCCTTCGCTGCCGGCCGTGGGCGTGTCCCTCAGGCGCAGAATCTCGAGGCTGCCCCGGCCGGTGAAGTCGCCCGCAACATAGGAACGCGTGCCGTCACTGCTGCGCAGCACCTGGTTGGCTCCCGTCAGCCCGCTGGGCGTCACGGTGCGGAATGTCCCGTCTCCGTTGGACAGGTACAGCACGTTGCTCGCCGCACTGTCCTCCCACCGAAGAATGCCGCTCCGGCCATCCCGGTTGAAATCCCCGATCAACATGCCGATGTTTTGCTGCTGCGACGCGTTCACCCCATAAAGCTCTTTGCCCGTCCCGGTGAGGTTGAACGTCCCCGACGTCGTCGGGGCCACCCCGGTTGTCACCAGCAAGTCTGTAGTGCTCCCCGGCAGCGCCGGTCTGATGCAGTCGACGCGCCCATCACCATTGAAATCGATGGGGTTGGTGCATGCCGTCGTGCCGACATTCGAAGCGACCAGACTGAAATTACCGTCACCGCTGGAACGCCATGTGCCCGTGATGACGACCAAGTCAGTCAGCCCATCTCCATCGACGTCGACCGTATTGGGTCTGAGGGGTCCAGCGTATTGATTCTTCGGTACGGGATCGCTGTAAACGGAATGATGCGCAAGATTGGTCGTCGTCAGTTCGGTGAAGGTGCCACCGAGGCTGCCGAGATAGACGTGCGTGCAAACGATCGACGCGCACGCCTCGTCCGGGGTGGGCGCAGGATGCGTTAGGTCTCTCGTATTACTTGGATTGATGGACGTGATGATGTCCAGGACACCGTCGCCGTTCGCATCCAAGACCAGAAAGGACCTGCCAATCGTTTTCAAGGTGCTGAAGCAGGGGTCTCCCTCGCCCGGAGGGCAGGTCGTTTGTTGACTGATGAATCGTTCCCGGACGGCCGACAAGTCGATGCCTGTGAGCGTTTTGCCGGTCTGGAAGCTGCCGTCGCCGTTGCCGATGAACAGCAGGTTGGTGTCGCTGCCGTTCGAGCACGCCGTGCCGCCGGAGTTGGTGGCCTGCACGGTGCGCAGGATGTCGGTGACGCCATCTCCGTTGAAGTCGGCCACGATCGAGCTGTAGCAGCCGTCGTTGCTGAACAGCCTGGTCGTCGTCAGGTTGAACGCCGTGGCCTGGGTGAAGCCGCCGTCCCCGTTGCTGCGCCACAGTTGGTTGTCCGAAGCCGTGTTGCCCCAGCGCAGGATGTCGGTCTTGCCGTCGCCGTCGAAGTCCCCGAGCACCACCCCGAAGTTGTTGGCCGTGGCGTCGATCATCTTGATGGTGGTCGACAGCGTGCCCGCCGCGAAGACCGTGTTGGGCTGGAAGCTCTGGCTCCCACCCGCGCTGTACTGGAAGCTCGGCGCCGGACTGCACTTGTCTTCGTTGGCGCCCGCGCACTCGGCGATGCCGCTCACTAGGCTGCGCCCCGTCGTGGGTCCTTGCGTGTAGGTGATCTTGACGGTCTTGACCTTGATGGCTCCCGCGGGCGGGACAACCGTGTTGCCCACCGAACTCGGCGCCACCGGCACCGCCGGGTACGTCGTGCCCTGTGCGGTCACGCCCAGTGCTGGTCCGGGCCAGTTGACGTAGGTGCGGATCGCGCGCAAGCGCCAGATGCTGACGTTCTTGCTCCCGGCCTGGTAAGCCTCGACGCGGTCTTGCGGACCTCCCGGGTTGTTCGCGCGGTCGACGTAGTCGAACACGACCTTGTTGGCCGGCACCTGCGCGCCGTTGCCGGTGTACTGGATCTCGGCCAGGTTCCACTCACGCCCGAGTTGCGGCCCGCTGGATGGACCGCTGCCCCAGGCGGTGTCGCGCTGGATGTACTTGAAGTCGATGTAGTTGCCCAGCGTGTCGCTAATCCGCGAGACCGCCCACACCATGGCCACCGATGTGCCCTGCGCCGCCACGAGCGCGTTGGTGTTGGCGTCCGCACTCGGGCTGGCACCGTACTCGTAGATCTGTCCGGACTTGGTCCACACCTTGAAGTAGGCCGGTCCGTTGGCCGCCAGCGAGCCCGCAGCACCGTATGCACGGATGCGCGCGAAGCTGTCCTTCTCCGTGCGGTACTCGCGGATCGCCGCACCGGCGCTTCCGCCGAGGCTGTCCCCGCTCTGGAAGATGTTGGTGCTGCTGGGGTTGGTAACGCTGCCATTGACGACGACGCCGCTGGCATCGGTCTGGATCAGGCGCTGACCGTCTAGGCACAACTTGTCGTCCGACGTGAAGGTCACGCCCCGCGTGAAGCCATCGATGCCCCGCGTCTGCGGGCACCGGCTGATCGTGGAGATGCCCTGCAGCCCCCACCCGTATCCCACCGGGCCGTTGGACCCACTGCCGCTGTACGACAACCCCAGATTCGGACTCATCCCAGCGATACCCGGTGGCACCGCAATCGGGTAGCTGTAGCTCGCCGTCCCGCCATCATTCACCGAAACTTGCGCCCATGCCGGCAACGCCGCGAAGGCCGCAACTAGGATTGCCGAACGGACCCGCTTGAACCATGCGCTGCGAACGCACGTACTCATCCCGAGCACACGCGTGTGCCCGCAGCCGCCTGTCACCATCGACCCCCCTCGATAGACCTCGGTTGTGCTTTGGTCGCACCCCGCCGATTGGCTGCTCCCTCCGACCTCTTCCCAGGCCGGAACTGCTGGCAGCGCCATTTGCATCGAAATGTACGCGAGTCAAATCGAAACCATCAAACCTCAAGTTAGGGGTGACCTATCCCGACATTCATTCAGGAAATATTTCACATTTCCAGGTCGCTTTAAGTCGCTGCCAATGAGCTGGCTTTGGACCGCGCGACCCACGGCAGGCTCCGGCTCGGTTTCGCTGCTCGCCGATTCGATCGAGTTCCCAGGCGACGCCTGCAACTACGCCCTGAGCCTCGCGATGCTCGGCATGACGATCGCCCCACGTGCGAAGGCCACAGTGAGACCGAGTCGAGCGTTGCGAGTGCACGCCGCCCTGCGGGGATCGCAAATGTCCCTTCCAGGCAACGGAACGCGCGGTAACACTGCTTGATGGGTAAGGACGGTATTCGAACAGCTAGTGTCCCGTCCCGTTAATAACGGGCATAAATAGTGCATCCCTTTGCGGTATCTTTGGAACGGAGATACCGTGATGACGAGAGGCAGACCGAAGGCGGATTTGGTGATCACGGACGACGAGCGAGCGCAGCTCACGTCGTTCGCGCGGAGTCGCTCGTTGCCTGCGTCGTTGAGTGCGCGAGCTCGCATTGTTCTGAGCAGCGCTGATGGTGAAGCCAACAGTTCGATCGCGGAGCGTCTCGAACTGGGCAAGGCCACGGTGGGCAAGTGGCGCGCTCGCTTCATCGAGCGCCGCGTTGCAGGCCTCTACGACGACGTGCGGCCGGGTCCGCCGCGCACCATTGATGACGAGCGCGTGGCCGGCCTGATCAAGACGACCCTGCACACCAAGCCGGCCAGCGGCTCGACCCACTGGAGCGTGCGCTCGGTGGCCGCCGAGACGGGTATCTCCAAGAGCAGCGTGCAGCGCTACTTTCAACTCTTCGGGTTGCAGCCGCATCGCTCGGAGAGCTTCAAGCTGTCCAACGATCCGTTCTTCGTCGAGAAGCTGCGCGACGTGGTGGGCCTGTACCTGAGTCCGCCCGAGAACGCGCTGGTGCTGTGCGTGGACGAGAAGAGCCAGTGCTAGGCGCTGGAGCGAACGCAGCCGATGCTGCCGATGGGGTTCGGCTACGTCGAGGGTGTCACGCACGACTACAAGCGCCACGGCACGACCACGCTGTTCGCGGCGTTGAACGTGCTCAACGGCGCGGTGCTGGCGACTTGCAAGCCGCGCCATCGGCATCAGGAGTTCCTGTGGTTCCTGCGCGAGATCGACAAGGCTGTGCCCATCGACCTGGACGTTCATTGCATCGTCGACAACTACGCCACTCACAGTCATCCGAAGGTCAAGGCGTGGCTGGCAAGTCGGTCGCGATGGCACATGCACTTCATCCCGACCTACAGCTCCTGGCTCAATCAGGTCGAACGCTTCTTCGCGTTGATCACTGACAAGGCCATCCGCCGCGGCTCGTTCACCAGCGTCAAGCAACTCGTCCAACGCATCGACCAGTTCGTCACCCACCACAACACCAACTCCCAGCCGTTTCGCTGGACCGCTACCGCCGACTCGATCCTTGAGAAGTTGCATCGACTTTGCTCACGTATCAGCGGGACAGGACACTAGCAACACGCCGACTGACCCGCACGATGAGCCCAATCTCGAGGGAATGCTTGAGAGATGGCGCCTTCATCGAATTCGAAACCCCGGGGTGACGATGGCTCTTAGCTAGGCCTTCAATCCCGCTCCACGGGCCGGACGATGACGGTCCCATCAGACTTGACCGACCATTCAAGTCGCACCTCCGAGTTCTTTCCAATGAGCGCTCGAATACTGGCGGGAACAGTTGTCCGCCCACGCGAGTCAATGATCGATTGAAACGACGCGAGAACCACTCGCTTCCCATTCATCGCGGGGCCACAGCCATGGCATCTGACAGCGCGTCATTGACGTGCAGAGCCCCGCCTCGCCGGCCGCAACGATGAACGCGCTCCCGGCCACACAGATGTTGCCACCACCATGATCTACACGCATGTGCTCAAGTTGCAGCCCCGCAGACGCGATGGTGGGATTGGGGTAGTCCGAGCTCGTCGAGCTTTCGACCGCTCGCTGCCAAGCGCGAACGAACTGTATGCGCGCCTTGGTTCATGCTGACTGCGGAGGTACCGGAACACTGATCAGTGCCAGAAGACAGCGCCGAACGCGAGCCTCCCCATCGGTTGCGGTGAGTGCCCGCAGTGGACTTTGACCATCGAGCTCAGGGAGGGATTGGTGCATCCAAATCTCTAACGGCCCCACCAGCGTGCCTTGGATCTCGGGCTGCAACGGATGCCCGAGCTCGAGCAGGATGCGACGAATCACCGCCAGTGCCAACAAGTCAGAGATGCCTGCGCCCGAAGCCATGCGGGGCCGCTCTCAGACAACATCCACTGGCGAAGCGATCACCCGCTGATAGCGGGACATGACCGCGGGGTCCGACACCCCGAGCCAGCGGGCCACTTCATCGGGCGCCTTTCCTCGACGCAGCTGACGCAGCGCGAAGGTGTGGCGAAGCCTGAAGCTTCCTCCCTCCAGATCGTCCACACCTGCAGCCTGCAGGACCTCCTTGGCCGCGTTGTACTGCGCCACCTTGCCCCAAGGCTTGCCCGTGCTCTTGGTCGACGGAAACACCATCAAACCCGGAATGCCCTGCTCTGCCCGTACCTCGAGCCAGTAGCGCAGGAGCTGCCCCGCCCAGGCTGCCACGGGTGTTTCACGCGCGGGCGAGTTGCCGTTGCCGGCGACACGCAGCTTCCAGGGCACGGACTTGGCGTTGCCGCCATCGGTCACGACATCTGCAAGACCGAGCGCCCTCACCTCGCCTGGCGTGAGCCCGGCGCCGAGCATGAGTGCCACCGATGCTCGATTGCGGACTTCCTGCCAAGGCTGGCCCGCCGCCACCTTGCGCGGCCGTACCGCGGACAAAAACGTGACCAAGAGCTTGGCTTCAGAGGCCGGAAGGAAATCCGGCAGCGGCTCGGTTTCTGACGAGTTCGCATAACGGATGTCAGGTCGTCTGCCGATGAGTTCCGTGGCGGCGTAATTGGGCGCCAGCCCATGCGTGCGGGTGTAGTTGGCCAGGACGCGCTCGACGAGCCGCACCAGACGCCAGGCGTAGCGTGCCGAGAGCTCACCCGAGCCCCCACGAGACTGCAGATAGGCATCCAGGTCAGACGCCGAGATGTCGGCGATCGCCACGCCCTGCCCGACCGCCCAGGCCGTCAGCGCCGACCACATGTGCTCGTACACCTCGACGGAGGACTCGCGATGCAGCGTGCCCGCCTGCCCTGCTTCGGCCAGCCACCCCTGAAAGGCCTCGATGTAGTGAACGGGATTCGAGCGCTCGGACTCAGCGAACAGGTCGAGATTCATCGATGAAGCCAAATTAAATGAACTAACAGCAATGCCGTTCGCATTCTAGGGCAACACCAAAGTCAGCGGGCTTCGCCCGCGACATTGAACACCAGCGCTGACAACAAACGCGGTTGGCGGTTAGTTCATTTGTTTCAAGGAGCGATCGCCTTTTGATTCGATCGTCGTAGGCGTCCGGTGATCCCGCTCGACAGTCACGAGCGCTTAGTCGCGCTACGATGACGACGCCTTTGAGGATGTTCCTAATGTTGTGATGGGCTGGACGATGAGCCAAGGTTCGAGTGTTGTTGTTGCATTGAAGCGGCCTCCTGGGTACGAGGACGTTCACCCCGACTTGGTGATCGAGGATGCGTTGCGGGCCGGCTGGCCTTTCGATTTTTTGCGGGATGAAGGAACGGCGGTCTTCATTGCGATCGAACGGCCCGAAGGCTATGAACGATCATCCCCGTCCAGCGTGGCCAAGGACGCGATCAGTCCGAGTTGGCCACAATGGTCCGTGGTCAAGCGCAAGCTTGCTGATCACTCATGAGCCTCAAGCCGAAGCCTTGTTCCAGCGATGAGGCAGCAGCTCAGTGATGCGGCTAACGGACTGAGTAGACACCCCACACGACGCGAGGCAGCTTCAGCGCGACGCGGCGCTTTGTCAGCGCGTCGGTTCGTTCGGCGAGCCACACCGTGCCCATTCCGCCCTGGCCGATCTCGGCGATCAACCGGTAGGCGCCGACGATGCTGCCTGCGGCCAAGCCGATGGCGGGCGCGCTTTCGCTTGGTGCCGTGTGCAATGTTGGCAACGCATTGAGGAAGTCATCGGTCTCGACCTCCGCCTGGTGCGCGAGCAAGACGCGCACGGCCTCGCGATGAGCGGCCTGATCGCCGACAAGGCCCTCGAGCCACTTCGTGCGTTCGGACGTAGGCAGACTCAGCGCCTCGTCGAGCAGCGCGCTGATGGCAGGCCAGTCGGCCGCAATCTTCGAGAGGGACGTTTACGCTGACACTCCGGACACGCCGCCCCTCGTCGGCAGTGCGGCGCGTGGGCCAGTAGGGCGCGCGCCAAGGTCACTCACGCTTTGTCCTTTGCAGCAATTGCGCCCGTATCGGGGGCGGAATTCGTTCGTGCCTGCGAGGCTGCCATAGTTTGGCAGGCCCTGCCCGCATGATCGCTTTCAGGATTGCAATGCCTTGTTGATCTGCGCATCGAGGCCGTTGGCAATCCGCTGAAGAATTTCATAAGAGGCTCTGAGTTCATCTGCTGGCGCCCCCTCGGCTTCGTCGAACCATGCCTAGCGGCCACCACGTTGGGCAGCGATCGCGAGCAGCTCTTCGGAGCTCGGCTTGTCCCAGTCCGAGCCCTTGAAAAACCGAATGAGCTCGCCGGCCACGAGCTGGTGTTTCCATCCATGGGTCTCGAGTCTCTTGCGTACCGACGGGTGCGCGCCTCTTTCGATCAGATGGGTACGCAGCCGATCAACCCATTCGGCCTGGACTCCTTCGGGCAGGGCCTCGAACTCCGCGACGACCAGCGCGCGGCGGCGGCTAACCCATTCGGAGGTCCATCCTTCCACCGCTGCCGTAGCTGCGGCCGTGTTGCGGGCGGGTGCTTCGACGACTTCGTCTGCAGCTTTTTTTGCGGCACTGGCAGAGTTCGACTCGAGGAGCGCACGCAGATACCTATAGGTATCTCGCAGCGGCTCCGGAAACTCGCTGGCGATCCGCTTGTGTAGCGCGTCCAGTCCCGCGGCCATTGCCTCGTTGCCATGCGCCTGAATCAGACTTTCCGCGTCTTCGGTGCGGATGCCTGCGGCCGTTGCCCGCACCACCTGGGACATGTCGACCGGCAACGGTGGGTGATGCAGCGGTAAGGAGTCTTGCTTCTTCTTGGTCACCTTGAACTGGATATCCGAGATAAAGCGCCCTGCCTTGTGTTCGATCAGCTCGACGTCCAGATCGGTCACCGCATTGATCTCGGCGATTGCCAGCTTCAGCACGTCGCGCTTGAAGAATCGGTATTCCTGCTTGACCGAGTCTTCGGTGTCGGGACTGCCCGTCAGTACCGGGCGCCACCATGGCCAGGGCTGTCGCGCAGTCAGGCCCACGTCTCGGTATCGAGCGCAAATCTCGTAGAGCACCACGCCGGAGTGGCGCCGAAGTTGCGAGATGACGTCAAGACGAAGCCGTGCGAAACGCTGAGGCTCGAGCAGCTCGTGCTTGATGTTTGGCGCGAAGGACCATTCGACCCAGTTCTCGCCGGACTGCTTGTAGACCTTGGCATGGGCGAGCAGCCCGGCCACGTTCCAGGCCTCGCCCTCCCCTGCCGTCGGCGATTGCCACTCCACGGTGGTGCTGACCATGGCCCGCAGGTGCTGCTTGACGATCTCTCTCGCGTTGGAATTGAAGTCGACCCCGCGAAGAATGCTTTGCAGCGGTGCGCGAAACACTTCCTGCTCGATGCCCTGCTCTTGAGCGATGTAAAGCAGCACGTTGTAGGCTTTGCGCGCCAGCACCGTGATCTTGCTCGACTTCGTCGGCACGATGGCCAGCGTGTTCACCGGCTTGCGCAGCGGGTTCTCGGCAACCTCTTTCCGGGAGGTCACTGAGCGGCTCATGTGAAAACGTCCATTCCACGATGTTAACGTGAAACGTGGACATCACACGATGCAGGATGGCTCCTAAAGGTCCTCACCTATCCGGCCTCTAACGTTGGCCGGTCGGCAAAGCCGGACTGTCGAGAGCGCCCAAAAGTTCTCACGTTTGGATCCACATTCCGGGATACGCGCTTTGAAGCAGCGCTCATCTGACGCCGACGCAGTCGAGCGTTCTCTGGATCGGAGCAGGGATTGCATTCAAGGAATCAAGTTCCTGCGGTCCAGTCCCGCCAAGCACCTAAAACCTCTCACCTTTCGGCTGATGGAGCACTCCGCTGGAGCATGTCGCGGTAACTCTCCCCTCTATTGGCATCTGCCTCTATCCACTCACGCAAGCTCCTAGCCAGCCTCACGTGTCGAACCGTGTCCTCTCACCTACCTTCCTAAAGATGCTCACGTAAGGTCCTATTTCATCTCACGCGAAGTAGTTTAAGTGATTGATTAAAAAGGGATTTTTTCTGCCTAAAGAGTTTGAAGGATTAAAGGTATTTGAAACTATTGAACCCGTATGGGAGATCTGCTTCGACGAAAGGCACGAATGCCTGGCCTATGACGTGGCACCGCTTGGTCAAACGTAGTCAACTTGACGCTTTTCCGATGATGAAGAGGCTGAGCGTAAAATGGGCGTTAAAATAAGTGTCGGAGGGCTACATGTCTAAACTTACCATCAAGTCGCCGGCACCCATTGGGCTCGCGGACATCGCGGAGCAAGCGGCTCATTCGATCGAGATGATGTCGCAGATTCGGGCGGCCATGTTGTCACCGACAACCCGAAAAGTTTCGCCCGTCTGGAATCTGAGCCAACTGGCCCAGCTTCTCAATATTGAGAAGGGTTCCCTGACGCATCGTATGTCTCGCGGCGATCTGCCACAAGGTGAGCTCAACGATGTCGGCAACCGCCGCCAGTTCACACTTGCCGAGGTTCGCGCGTGGGTTCGTGAGTACCGCAAGGAAAGTTTGCGGCCCGCTGGAGCGGAAGCAGTCACCGTGAGTGTCGCCAACTTCAAAGGCGGTGTGGGTAAGACAACTACTGCTGTCACTTTGGCACAGGGTATGTCACTGCTTGGACACAGGGTGCTTGTGATCGACACGGATCCTCAGGGCTCGCTCACGACCCTCTTTGGCATCCTGCCGGATTCGGAAGTTGAGGAGGAGGACACCATCCTTCCGTTGGTCATGGGAGCTGAGACGTCAATTCGCTATGCGATCCGTCCGACCTATTGGGATGGGATCGATCTGGTCCCTGCTGCTCCCCTGCTCTTCGGTGCTGAGTTTGCCCTTCCCGCTCGACAGACCAAGGAAGAGGGGTTCGAATTCTGGAATGTTTTGAATTACGGAATCGACGACGTTCGAGGCGACTACGACCTGATCGTTATCGACACTCCCCCTGCCCTCTCCTACACGACCATCAATGCGCTGCTGGCAAGCAACGGCATCATCATGCCCCTGCCTCCGAGCACATTGGACTTTGCGTCGGCCGCCCAGTTTTGGTCCCTGTTTTCTGATTTGACAACCCAACTGCTGACGAACCGGGGTTTGGACAAGCAATTCGACTTCATGAACATCTTGCTCAGCCGGGTCGATAGTTCCGACGCGACCGGGGCGATTGTCAAACAGTGGATTCAAACCACGTATGCCAACCGGGTGTCTGTGCTGCCGATGGAGATCCCAAAGTCAGCAGTTACCGCGTCTGCGACAGTTGAGTTCGGCACGGTCTATGACATTACCAAGTACGACGGCAACGCACGTACTTTCAAGCGTGCTCGCGATGCTTACGATTTGATGGTGGGTTACATCGAGACATCGGTGCAGTCGGTGTGGCGCCGGCAGGTCGAGTCGAGTCAAGATGCAGGCAATTTGCCGTCGCGGGGCGATGCGGTGTTGAACCGTTCAACACCCTCTATTCAGGGAGCTGAATGATGGTGCGAAAGATGTTTGAGAAGGCGGGGATGATTCCTGGCCTCCAGCCCGGCGCGAAGCCGTCTGCGGACGCGGCCACCATGACCGACCCTGCGAGGACAAAAACTGCGCCCGGAACCATGATGGGTTTCCTGACGGCCCAGTCCACCGCCATCCAGGAGGCCGAGGTGCTCAAGGAGCGCGTGAAGGTCTTGGAGGGGGAGGCGCCGCTGCGCAAGCTCGACCCCGAATCGATCAGGCCGTCTAAGTGGGCCAATCGACACGACGCTTCATTCCTGACTGCCGAATTCCAAGAGTTGAAGGCGGAAATCGCTGCCGCGGGTGGCAATGTGCAGCCGATTAAGGTGCGGCCCATGCCGGTGTTGAACGGTTCAACACCCCCCAGTGAGGCCGTTTACGAACTGATCTTTGGGCATCGCCGCCATCGCGCCTGTGTAGAGCTGGGTATTCCCGTTCTCGCTGCCATCGAGGAAGCATCCGATGTCAGCTTATTCGAACAAATGGAGCGTGAGAACCGCGGACGGAAAAACCTATCTGCCTGGGAACAGGGCATGATGTATCGCCGGGCGCTCGATGACGGGCTGTATAGCTCGCTGCGCCGGTTGGCGGAAGGCCTTGGCGTCGACGTCTCACTTGTATCGAAGAGCGTGTCATTGGCCAGATTGCCCGAAGCGGTGGTCGCGGCATTTCCTAGCCCACTAGACATTCAGTTTCGATGGGCTGCGCCGCTCGCTGAAGTCATGCAGAAAGACCCGGACGGCACGCTGTCTCGTGCGCGGGCAGTCGCGGAGGCACGCGGCGGCCTCAGTGCTAACGACGTCCTCTCGAAGTTAATTGGACTGTCAGCCCCGACACTGGCAAGGCAGACAACTTCGGCTTTGAAAATCTCAAAGGCTGGGAAGATCGCAGCAACGCTGACGGAGGATGCTAAGGGGAGGGCGGTTGTTCGTTTCGAAGCTGGGGCGCTGCCCGATTCCAAGCGCAAAGCGTTGGTCAAAGTTCTCGAGGACTTTCTCAAAGCCTGACGGCAGTTGTGATGCCGCGAGGGGCTGAGCCAGTAGTCCGCGATACACCAACGATCGTCAAACCTGCGACACCGTCGGTGGAACACGGGATCACCACGGTAGGTCCGCGCGGATTCGGCCTTTCAGTGGTAGTCGTCTTCCAACTGATGCCTTACGGCGAGAATATTGACAGTCGTTCCATCTTGGATCTCATAGAGCACCACGTAACCCGCACTGCGGAAGGGAATGACGAGTTCTCGCAGGAAGGGGCTCTGGCCAGCCTTCCGGAAGATGAAGGGAGTGCGCCCTAGGTGGCCTTCGACCGCCGCTGTGATGGTGTTGATGGCGAGCTGCGCGGCATCGAATTCTTCGGCCGTTTGCGCGCGCTCAAGAAGAAACTCGAAGAGTCGGAGCAGGTCGCCTCGAGCGGCATCGGTGTAGCGGACTTCGAAGTCATCCTTCACCCGAGCACCTGCTTGCGCCGCGCGTCCAATCGGCGCTGAAGCTCGCCATGCACGGCGGCAGTCGAGTGGTAGATGCCTGTGCGCCTAGCATCCTCGCTCGACGCCAGGCCACGGGCCACAAACTCGGCCTGAATCCGGCGACGATGAATGGTTTCCCGCATGGCCGTTTCGATCAGACTGGTCAATGTCTCGCCTTCGCGCAGGACACTTTCAGCCGCCTCTCGCAACTCGGCCTCGACGCGCAGGGAGGGGAAGGTAGCGGTTTTCATGATGGCAATGCGTTGCAGATGCGATGCATTCAGTGTACCGAAGTTCAGCCGACTCAACAAAGACCCAGGTGGGGTCGGCCGGCTCAGCCAGGAACGGAAGACCGCCATCGCAGCGGCTGAGAGCTTGTCGTGCTGCACACAACGTGCTTAAATAGTGCACAGATCGTTCATCGCAGGTTGGAATCCGAATCATGGCCGAAGCAGCAATCCTCGACGTCCCGATGTTGGGCGGGACCTACCAGCACTTCATCGACTACCTCAAGGATCCGGAGTCCTCGGCGCCCGTGCTGTCGCCCAAGCGTTTCAGCCTGGCGCTGCACATCGACCTGCAAACACTGGCCGAGCAGGCGCACGTGCACCGCAACACCATCACCCGGGCGCCCGGCTCACGCGGCGTCCAGGACTTCCTGCGCGAGGCCGTGCGCATCATCAAGGCCGCGACCGACTTGACCGGTGATCTCCACCGGGCGCTGTTCTGGTACCGCACCGAGCCTTTGTCCGTGTTTGGCTACAAGACCGCCGAACGGTTGGTCTCCGAAGGGCGCACCGAGGACGTGCTGCGCTACGTCACCTCGCTCGAGGCCGGCGCCGCCGGATGATTCTCACCGACCTGGGCCCGCTCACGGCCTACCGGATGCATGCACCGAAGTGGGCATCCACTCCGAGGAGCGGGGCCGGGGCCGCCACCCATGGCGGGCGCGCCAATCGGCCCGGCACGCATGCCCTTTACCTGGCGCTGGAGGCTGACACGGCCGTTCGGGAGTACCAACAGGTGTCTCCGCTGATGCCGCCGGGCACGCTCGTGAGCTACACGGTGAGCATTCGGTCGGTGGCCGACTTCCGACGGGGTTACGACTCGGCGACCTGGTCGCCGCTGTGGGAAGAGTTTTACTGCGACTGGCGGGATCTTTGGTTCAACCAGCGGGTCGAGCCGCCCAGTTGGGTGCTGGCCGATGAAGCGCTGGCCGCAGGTGCGCGGGGGATCCTGTTCGCCTCGCGCATCGCACCGGGCGGCGCCAATTTGGTTATCTACAACGAGACGCTGGACGCTGGTGATTCGCTGGCCGTCTACGATCCGGCGGGCGCACTGCCCAAGAACCAGGATTCCTGGCGCTGATAGCGGGCGAGTGGCAGGTGAGGGCGCCGGTGGGCACCGGTTCAAGTTATCCACCGAAACGGTGGACAAGCCTGTGCACTGAAACCAAGCGGGCGTTGCGCACGCTGGTTCTGCGCCGGTCTCTCCGGGACGCGCGATGCGGGCGGTGGACGGTTGCTGCTAGGGATAGGGGCCACCGATTCAGGCCAGCCGTCAACAGGTCGTTCAATCGCTACGCTACATGATAAGTATCCTTATCATCTGGCTCAGATATGGGGCAAAATACAGCCTGTTTGGAAAGCCAGGGGTCGCCACCATGCGAAATGACCATATTTCCGACTCGCCGCCAGGGGAAGGCACCTTGCGCGGTGCGTTGGGCGGCCCGCGTCGCGCATGAGCTCCTTCGTCACGCACGACCTCCTGCATCTGCCCGACGCGGCGCGCCGACTTGCGACCGCCTCGCCGGCGAGCGCCGCGCGCGCCCGCAAGCTCCATGTCGGCCACTTCGCCTTCATGCGCGCGATCGTGCAGGGCGTGCATGCGCCGACGGCCTGGGACCGCTACCTGCGCACCGAGGGGGATTCGGGCGACGTGCGTCTGGTGCGCTCGACGATCGGCTGGATCCGTGAGGAGTTTTCGGCTGCAGCCAAACGGCAGGATCGCCATGGCACTGCCCGGCTGGTGCGGCTGGATGTCAGCAAGATCCCCGACGTCGGCGGCAAGCTCCCGACCCTGGAGGCCTTTGCGAGCGAACACGGCCTGGAAGACGAATCGCAGGCCGAGCAGCTCGCCGCCTATGAAAAGGAGTTCGGCCGCCGCAGCCAGCAGCTGCGCCGTCGCGGCCGGCTGGTGGAGCGCCAGCTCGAGGCCCTGCGCTGGCTCGAGGACCTCATTGCACAGCCCCCGCGCGCCGGCGATGCGGTGGCGGCCTGGCTTGAGCCAGGGTTGGCGGCGCACCTGGAAGCGGCGGACATCTTCACCCTGGCCCAGTTGATCGAGCGCATCAACGGCATCGGTCAGCGCTGGTACGCCGGGTTGAAGTCCCTCGGGGCAGGGAAGGCGGCGCGGATCCTCGCCTGGTGCAAGGAGCATCAATCCACGATCGGGATGGCGCTCGGTTCGCACGTCGAGCAGCCGCGCCTGAAGCTGTTCTCGCACGAGCTGGCGGCGGTGGTCGCGCCGGCCACCGACATCCGGCCGCTCGAGAAATTCATCGTGCCGCTCGAGTTCGACGGCAGCCGCGGCGCGTACCGGCGCCCTCAATCCCAGTGCCTCCTGAAGGCCACCAACGACTACCAGGCGATCCTCGTTTGGCTGCGCTCCAAGCACGGGCTCGATCCGGCGCAGAAGGCGCAACTGAAGGCGCGCCGGCGGCACCGGGCGCTCGGCGTGGAGCAGGGCCTGTACTGGTTGCAGAGCCTGTCGAATACGCAGCGGGCCTACCGCAAGGAGGCCGAGCGTTTCTTGCTCTGGGCGATCGTGCAGCGCGGCAAGGCACTGTCATCGATGACGAACGAGGACTGCATCGCGTACCGGGATTTCCTGACGGATCCGCAGCCTCGGTCGCGCTGGTGCGGGGCGCGGAGTCGGGAGCGATGGTCGCCGCTGTGGCGGCCGTTTGAAGGGGCGCTGTCAGCGTCGGCGCAGCGCCAGGCGGTGACGATCCTGAAGAACCTGTATGGCTTCCTGGTCGATCAGAACTACCTGATGGGCAACCCCTGGTCGGCGGTGAGTGTGCCGCGCAGTACAGGACCGAAGGTGAACGCCGGGCGAAGCCTGACGGTGGCGCAGTGGGCGTTCGTGAAGCAGCAATTGGAGCTGCTGCCCGCCACGTCGTCAAACGCTCGGCTCGGCTTTGCGTTGAGGCTGCTGTACGCGACCGGCATGCGCCTGTCGGAAGTGGTGGCGGCCACGGTCGATGACCTTCGGTGGGTCGAGTACCCGGCGGATGCGACCGACAGCGAATCGACCGAAGGCTGGATGCTGCGCGTGATCGGCAAGGGGCAGAAGGAGCGGGAGGTCCCGGTGCCGATCGACGTCGTTGGCGAGCTCGCCACGTACCTGGAGTCGCGAGGACTCGACCCGGACCCGGAGGACATCGGCAACCAAGGGGCGCATCTGCTGGGCAAGGCGAGCGATTCGGCGCAGCGGGCACCCGGGCTGAGTACGGGCGAACGATTCGACCCGCGCGAAGGTATCGCGGGGTCGACGTTCTATGACCAGCTGAAGGCGTTCTTCAACGACTGCGCGGATGTGCTGCGAGGGCAGGGGGATGCGAAGGGAGCAGGGCGGTTCGAGAAGGCGAGCACGCATTGGATGCGGCACTCGCACGCGAGCCACGCGATCGCCGCAGGCATGCCGATCGAGATCGCGCAGCAGAACCTGGGGCACGCGTCGCTGGCCACGACGACGGTCTATGTGACGACCGAGAGCAAGCGCAGGATGCGCGCGGTGGAGAAGTTTTGGGGGATGTGAGGGCGCGCGAAAGGGGTACGGGGGGAGGACAGGGCGCTGGCGCAACCGCGACGGGTGCGTGGCGGGGGTGGAAGTGCGAAACGCGACCCTTGCTGACTCACGGCGGCATGCCCAGCGTAAACACGCCCTTGATATCCTCGTCGCATCTTGTTGAAGGGAATGTCATGCGCAATCCGTGGCGAGCGTCCATCGGCGCCGATGCCGTCCCCGTCGGACGCGTCGGCCTCACTGAGACGACGTGCGCAGGTGACGTTTGAGCGCGGCCAAGGCTTTGCTCTCGCTGCCCGATGGCTATGCCGGCTGGTTGGCCCAGCTCAAGGGCCAGATCGCCCAGGCCCGCCAGCGCGCGGTATTGGCGGTCAACACCGAGTTGGTTCAGCTCTACGGCCGCATTGGTCGGGATATCCTGCAGCGCCAGGCCGAGCAAGGGTGGGGTGCCAAGGTCATTGACCGCCTGGCGCGTGATCTGAAGGCAGCGTTTCCGGACATGCGCGGCTGGTCAGCGAGCAACCTGAAGTACATGCGGTTCTTTGCGGAGCATTGTCCGGATGGCCGATTCGGTCAGCAGCCTGCTGACCAATTGCCCTGGTTCCACGTGGTGACCCTGTTGACCCGACTCGATGACGCAGGTCAGCGTGCCTGGTACGCCGCCGAAGCGGTGCTGCACGGCTGGTCACGCGCAACACTGACTCAGCAAATCCAGAGCCGCTTGCACCTGCGCCAGGGCTCGGCGGTGACGAACTTCGAGGCTCGTCTGCCCGCCGCCGATTCGGCGCTGGCCGTCGAGACCCTCAAGGATCCGTACCTGTTCGACTTCCTCGGCTTGGGTGACGACGCCCAGGAGCGCGAAATCGAGACCGGACTGATCCGGCACATCACACGCTTCTTGCTCGAGTTGGGGGCGGGCTTCGCCTTCGTCGGGCGTCAATTCCGTCTGGAGGTGGCAGGCGACGAGTTCTTCATCGACTTGCTCTTCTATCACACGCGCCTCAAGTGCTACGTCGTGGTCGAGCTCAAGGCCGCGGCGTTCAAACCCGAGCACGCCGGCCAGCTCAACTTCTACCTCGCGGCTATGGATGCGCAGGTGAAGGCTCCGGACGACAAGCCCACCATCGGGCTGTTGCTGTGCAAGCAAAAGAACCGATTGGTCGCCGAATATGCGCTGTCGGGAATGGCCAAGCCCATCGGCGTCGCCCAGTACCAACTCCTGCGCGACTTGCCCGAGGCGTTGGGAAGCAGCTTGCCTAGCATCGCCGAAATCGAAGCCGAACTTTCTGGCGAACTGGACCCGCCTGCGTAAACCCGGACCGGTCTCGAACAACAGGCACTGCCAACTCCCGCCGAGCTCTCCTCCCCCTCATGCGCCTGCTGCAGTACAAAGACCTCGACCTCAAACGCGTCAAGCCGGCGTTCGCCAAGGTCCGTGCCGCCATCGAGGCCGGCGACTTCAAGAGCCCCGACGTCAAGAAGATGCACGTCGGCGGTTACTACCGCGCCAAGCTGGACCACAGCAACCGGCTGCTCCTGCAGTTCGCGCGATGCGGCGAGGAGACGGTGTGCCTGGCGCTGGAGGTGATCGAGAACCACGCCTACGACAAGTCCCGCTTTCTGCGCGGGGCGCCGGTGGACGAGGCCAAGATCGAGCATGAGCCCGCAGTCGAACAGGTGCCCTCGGCCGCCGAGGCCCTGCCGCTTCGCTGGCTGCACGCCACTCGCGCCGAGTTCGAACTCCTGGACAAGCCCATCGTCTTCGACGACGCCCAGGAAGCTGTCCGTCGCCTGCCCGCACCAGTGGTGCTGGTCGGCTCGGCCGGCTCGGGCAAGACCGCCGTCACGCTGGCCAAGTTGCGCGAAGCGCAGGGTACGGTGTTGTACGTCACCCAGTCGGCATACCTGGCGCAGTCAGCCCGGGCCCTGTACGACGCCCACAGCTACGACAACCCCGCGCAAGAAGCCGAATTCCTGAGCTACCGCGAGTTTCTGGAAACCCTGCAGGTGCCCCGCGGGCGCGAAGTCAGCTTCAATGCCTTCCGCGGCTGGTTCGATCGCCACCGCGCTGCGGCCAGGGCTCTGGGCGACCTGGATGCACACGCGCTATTCGAAGAGTTCCGTGGCGTCATTGGTGCCCAGCCCATGGGTCCGCTCGACTTGTCCGACTACCTGGAACTGGGGCAGCGCCAGAGCCTGCTGGCCGCGCCGGCGCGCGAAGCGGCGCACGCCCTGTTCGGCCGCTACCGGCAGTGGCTCGCCGAAACCGACCAGTTCGACTTGAATCTCGTCGCCCACGCATGGCGCCCGCTGGCGCAGCCCGCCTACGACTTCATCGTCATCGACGAAGTGCAGGACCTCACCGGCGTTCAGCTCGCCCTGGTGCTGGCCTGCCTGAGGGCGCCGGGTCAGTTCCTGTTGTGCGGCGATTCCAACCAGATCGTTCACCCCAACTTCTTCAGCTGGGCCGCGGTGAAGGCGCTGTTCTGGCAGGGCTTGGCCGGGGACGAAGCGCAGCGCCAGCCATTGCAGGTGCTGCAGGCGAACTTCCGCAATACCCAGGCGGTGACGGAACTGGCCAATACGCTGCTGAAGATCAAGCAGGCGCGTTTTGGCTCCATCGACCGCGAGAGCAACTTCCTGGTGCAGAGCACCTCCAGCGAGCCGGGCGAAGTGGTGCTGGTGCCGGCGCGCGAGCCTGCGATCCGGCAGATCGACGCTGCCACGCGCGCTTCGGCGCGTCACGCCGTGATCGTGCTGCGCGACGAGGACAAGGCCGCCGCGAAGGCCCAGTTCAAGACGCCGCTGGTCTTCTCGGTCCACGAGGCGAAGGGGCTGGAGTACCCGCACGTCGTGTTGGTCGGCATGGTGTCCGGGCAACGCGCGGCTTACGCTGAAGTCTGCGACGGTGTCACGGACCAGGACCTGCAGCGCGACGAACTCGACTACCGCCGCGGCAAGGACAAAGGCGACAAGTCGCTGGAGCTCTACAAGTTCTACGTCAACGCCCTGTATGTGGCGATGACGCGTGCCGTGCAGAGCTTGACCCTGGTCGAGTCCGATATCGGTCACCCGATCTTCGGGCTGCTCGGGCTCAAGGCGGGCGAGGTGCAAAGCGGCGCGACACAGGCCTCGACCAAGGAGGAATGGGCGCAGGAAGCCCGCAAGTTGGCGCTGCAGGGCAAGGACGAGCAGGCCCAGGCCATCCGCGAAACCTTCCTGCAAGGCAAACCGGTGCCGTGGACGCCGTGGAGCCGGGCGTTGATCGAGGAGCTGGCCCCGAAGGCGCTGGACCGCAGCAACCCCAGCGCCAAGCTCAAGCAGACGCTGATGGACTATGCGCTGTGGCATGGCCAGCAGGCCTGGATCGAGCAACTCGCGCGCGCGCATTTCCAACCAGCGAAAAGCCTGGCGCCCGAGGGTGACTTCGGCTGGATCGGCGACGCGGCCATGTCGGGTGCGAGGCTGCCGGAGCGCGAGCAAGAGAGGCAGAAGCAACTGGCGCTCAGAGCCGTGAGCGCGCTGCGCCTGCGCCATCTGCAACCCTACGGCGGGCGCAACTTCAAGGACGTGATGCGGTTGTGCGACCTGCACACCGTCGATCACGCGACGCCGGTGGGCGCCACGCCGCTGATGCTGGCGGCGCGTGCCGGCAACGTGGCGCTGATCGACGCACTTCTGCAACGAGGTGCCGATCCGGACACCGAGGATGACTTCGGACACAGCGCCTGGCAGCAGGCGGTGAACCGGGCGATCGAGGAGTCGACGTTCGCCAAGAGTGAGCTGGGTGGAGTCTTCGAGCGCCTGGCACCGGCGGTCATCGACGTGCAAGTGGATGGGCGCTTGGTGCGCATCGAGCGGCATCAGGGCGAGTACTGGGTGCTGACGCTGATGCTGGCTGGCCTGAAGACGCAGTGGTCGGAGTGCATCGCCAGGACGCTGCCGAACTGGAAGTTCGGCGAGGGCTTCTTCGCGGAGCAACTGCATCAGGTGCTGCAGGACCTGCCGGCACACCTGTGGAGCGACAAGCGGCGCAAGCGCAGCTACCTCAACCAGGTGCTGGCCAGAGCCGAGGTCGACAGCAACTACCGGCCGGCGCGCAGGTTATGGGCTCGCACGCGCAATGGGCACTATCTGCCGAACCCGGAACTGCAGCTGCGCCGAGGAGAAGGGTGGCGGCCCGTCTACGAAGCGCTGAGCCTGGACTGGGTCGACCGCGGCACCGGCAGCGACGACATGTTCAGCCTGCGGCCAGCCGGGGTGGTGGCGGGGATGAGGGAGCGTTCAGCAGCTTCGCGGGCGGCCGAAAGTTCGATTGGTTGACTGGCGCCGATGGCTCGGCAATTCCGGTGTGGCATTCATGCCGCGGGCAGGTCATCCGCAGCACGCTTGACGGTCCATGCGACGACCGAAAGCGATCGGGGAATGCTGCCAGCGGCCACAGGCCGGCGACAATCGCGCCCCATGCAGAATCCGGACGCGCTAACGCTGCCGCGTCACTCGAAGGCATCGAGGTTCGTCGCAGCGAGGTCCATGGGCGGGGCGTCTTTGCCCTTCGAGGCTGGCGTGCCGGCGAAGCGATTGGGCTGTACTCTGGCCAGCGCCATGCTCCAAGCGAGATTCACCCCGACCGGGATGACCGGCTACCGGTTGCGTGATCGAGGGAGAGCGACAGCCGATCGGCGACGGCCTCCGTGCAAATTCGCCGAACGGCGGTGCGCCGGGACGAGGCGCGTGCAACGTAACGACGATGGCGTCGATGCGGGGTTTGGCGCCAAGGGCGTTCGATGACGAACGTCAGCTCTCCGTACTTGAGCAGGTACTGTTCGCGCTCCGACGGCCGGTCGAAAACGACCCCGAGCGGTCGTTTATCAGAGCCTGCGTTGCAGCCCGAAAGCAGACTTTCACTCTTGACCTATATGGCGCCCCGGCATCGGCTAGGAACTACGCCCTATCGCCCAAGCGAAGCTCCGCATACGCGTAGGCCAAACTGGCCGAGCCCAGCGGGTTTACTCACGCCTTCTTTTTTTGGTGGTACTGGTCAATCAACTCATTCACCCACATGTGCGTGGACGATCCGTCCTCGGCGACCAGAAGGTTGTTGATGTCATGGTCAAGATAGAACCCTACGAACGGCGCGATCTCATTGCCGTTCAATTCGCCCGCATGCGCAACGCCATCGAGAATGGTACAGATGCTGTAAAGCAGATCTTTCGCGATGTCTTGATTTTGTTCGCGACTAAAGAGGCCGTACTGTTCAAGAGCTTCCAAAGTGACGCTCACCAGCTGCGTCGCCAGCGCTTGCGTGTGGGCATGGTAGCGAGCTTCGTCTACTGTGACTTGCTTCATTCGGACTCCAGGACGCCAAGCGTATGGTCTGATGATCGTACTCGCGATCCCCAGGGAAGTCCGTCGTCTCGCCTGATTGGCTGCTCCAAAACGGGCGCTCATAGTTTTTCTCGCATGAAATCAAGGCACGTATGAGTGCCATCTGAGTGATCTGAGAATCGCCATCCGAATCCGACTGCTTTTGCCGGTTGCCGCTTCAATGCTGTGCTTTCTGCCCTTTTGACATGTCATAGCAGGCGGCCGCGTTCGCTCTGATATCTTTCAGGGATATGTAGCTGGCCGATTCGGTATCGAACGCGTCGGCGCCGAACTCGGATACCAGAACGGACGCCACCTGGAACACGGAGGCGCATTCCAGAAAATCGGCTCCCCAGCCAAACGAGAGCACGGCCTTCGCCGCCCGACTTCGAGTCTTGGCCTGCGGGTAGTCCGAGGTCAGCTCCTCGTATGAAAGCTGATTGAGATAGAACCCCGACTTTCGTGTTTCGTACTCGATCTGCAGAAACCCCGTGTCAATCTGCAAATCGCTGGACGGCAAAACGCGAACAGGGATGCCTTGGCGATTAAGGGCGGACTGCAGCGCGCTCGTGGATGGAGGTGACGCTAGGGCAAAAACAAGGACGAGTTCGAGTGACATATGTTGTAGGTGGTGACGCCCGCACTCCAGCGTCCTGACGTCCGACTAAAGTGGCGTCACAAGACCGCTTAAAGCGTGGGTTAGGTCTTCGAACGAGGTCTCAAGGCTGCCAGCCATCCGTAGCGGCGTGATCCCGCCCGCATCCAGATCACGATACTGACAGTCGCAAGGCCAAAGCCGAACCCGAGATACTCGTAGTTGGAGAGAAGCGCCAATATGCATCCCGAAATGCCAGCGAATGTGGCCACCATCGCGAGCGGCAGGTTGATCGGCTCCGGGCCTGCAATTTCGTGGGTTGTCTGGTTTACCCATCCGACGAGCGAGTTCCAGTCGTCGGCCTCGCCAAGGACCGCAATCACCGACATCCCGGATTCAACGTGAGGGTGCCCGTGAATCGACACATTGTGGCGCCTTCCCCCTTGATCCGTGAAGCTGAAAGTTGTCCCCTTGCGTGCGACCGTGGACCTCCCTGCAGGCAGATCGACGCGCTTAAGGTCGAAGACTTCAACGAACGTGGTGGGCAGGTTTCTCATATCACCGGATGACAGGGAAGGTCTGAACAACGCGAGAGCGCGGACGCGTTGAGCCGTTCAACCCATAGGAGCCGGAGGCATGTCTGCATCTCGAGCTACTCGGGTGCATTGCCTAGCCTACCCGAATTCGGTCGTTCGGAGAGGACCGCTCTTGGCCGGGGGCTGCCCACGAGCTGGCAATACCGAGTGACGGCGGACCCTCACATTTCCGTCGTTGAGCCTTCAATGTCAGGTCTATGGCGCATTGCCGCCGCTCAGCTGCGTGGAGGGAGTATCGGCACTCGACCTGAGGTGCGCCAAGCGTCGAGGCAATCACAGCGCTAGACCCCAATTGCAGCGCGTCAATGCGGGCTGCCCAAGAGGACAGCTGCTTCTCGGGATGACCCATCACCGTAGACCTGCGTCCCCGGCTTCCGTCAAGCCAATCAACTCAGGCGGCCTTCTTCCAGAACGACAGACCGACACCGCCCACAGTCAGCAAGAGTGCCACTGCCTCTCGACTGGTGAACGGCTCCGAGATAAGCAGGGAAGCAGAAACTACACCGATGCAAGGGGTCAACAAGGTCGCCATCGACGCGGTCACCGGCGGCAGATGGCGCAACGCGCTGAACCATGTGAGGTAGCAGAGCCCCATCGGCACGATGGTCATGTAGAGCCACACCAGACATCCCTTTGCCGACAGTCTGTCCGTGCTCCACGTTTCAAAGGCGAACCCCACGACGAGCAGCGCTAGACTTCCCAGTGCCAGCTGCCAGGCCAGAACCGTAAGCGGCCCCATCTCCAAGAAAGGCCTAATGGTGACCGTTCCGAGTGCGAACAGGAATGCCGCCGCCAGCGCAAAACCGATACCCGCAGCCTGTGCAGTTGCGAACGACGCTGCGTTGCCTTCGATGAGAAGCGCGCAAAGCCCCACCCCGCACAGGACCAGCCCCACCGCCGACCACATCGAAGGCCGCTGGCCGAGAATGGGCCACGCCAGCAACGTCGCCCAAAGCGGCATCGTGTAGACCAATAGGGCCGCCTGGCTCACCGACAGCCACTTCATCGACAACGTGGTGAATCCTATCCACGCGAACATGTTGAAGAATGACGCTGCCCAGAGACGAATGACGCAATGTCGTGGGACCGCAAGACTCTGTCCTCGCAACACGGCCAAGACTGCGATCAGAAGCGCCGAGAAGAGCCCGGAACTGCCACGCGCAAGCAAGGGTGGCAACTCGCTCAGCAAGAACTTCATCGCCGGCCAGTTGATGCCCCAACCGAGCGACGTGATCACGAGCGAAAGCAGGCCCAATCGATAGCCTCGGACGTCGGGAGTGGGATTCAACGACGCGACTTTCAATCTGCGGAACTGCAAATGCGTGCGGTTCCAGTTGTGGTGTCAGCCTGTGGCCAGAGCCTTCGGCGTGGCATCTGCAAGGAGGGCGCTTGCGCCTACGCCATGCGTTGCCCAATAGGCAGCGTCAATGCTGCCTCGAAGCCACCATCGACGCGATTTCTGGCGTGCAGTTCGCCATTGATGGAGAGGGCCAGCCGGCGCGCGATGGCAAGACCGAGGCCGCAGCCCGAGCTACGCTCCCGTGCACTGACAGCGCGAACCCACGGAGAAAAGATCGCGTTTAACTGTGCCGGCTCGACGCCTGGCCCATCGTCCAGGACAGCCAGCACGACCTGTTGCGCATCGGCGCGCGCGCTCAAGCGGGCACCGCCCCCGTAGCGCAGCGCGTTGTCGATCAGGTTGGTCAACACGCGGCGCAGCGAGCGCGGGCAGGTAGTCAATGGTTGGCCGACGCGGCCGACGACCTCGATCGTGCGGCCCGCATCCCTGTAGTCTCCCATCAGGCTGTCGAGCAGGCCATCGATGTCGACGCGCCGCATCGGCTCGCGCACGCCGTGCAGAGTGCGCGCGAACACCAGGCTGGACTCGACCAGCGAATTTAGCTCGGCCAGATCGCGCCCCATCCTGCCTCGCAGGTCAGCATCCGCAACACGCTCGCTGCGCAGCCCAATACGCGCAATAGGTCCTCGCATGTCGTGCGCGAACTCCGCCTGCATGTTCAGGTCTTCGGCAAGCCGTTCGCCGTCGCGCGCTGCGCGTGCGTTGATCGCGCGTATCAGGCGTGCGACGTCCGGCGGTCCGAGCTCGGCCAGCGGCGTGCGCGTTGTCTCCGCCAATCGCTGCTCTAGAGTGGCCGCGAGTCGCCGCAGAGCGCTCCGGTTCGCCAGCCAGACCAGACCGAAGCCGGCGCCGACCAGTGCACCACCTGCGATGCCAATCAGGCCCCACATCAGCGCTATAGGATCAGCGGGGGACCAGCTCGCGCTGGTGCCGGAGACGCCCAAGCCCGCAAGCCTCACGGCCAGCAGCGCGCACATGCACAGCAGCGCACCTCCCAGCGCTGCGCGACGCAAGCCCACGGATCTTGGGGGATGGCCGTGGATCGTCATGGTCCCTGCTCGATTCAATATGTTCATGAGGATCTCCGGGTGCGGCGATATTGGATGGCCTGCCGATACGGTCATCGCAGCGACCGGAATGCGGCGCGCATCTCGTCGGCGAACAACAGCGGCTCTTCCCACGCGGCAAAGTGGCCGCCCTTCTCCACCTCATGAAAATAGACAAGGTGGCGATAGGCCTGGCGCGTCCAGGACTCGGGGGCGCGATAGATCTCGCCGGGGAACACAGTCACCGCCACGGGAAGCGAGATCTCGGCAGTGCGTTGAGCGGCCGAGCTGAAGTTGTTGTTGTTGTTTTCCCAGTAGAAGCGGGCCGCGGACACCGAGGTGTTCGTCACCCAGTAAAGCGTGAGGTCGTCCAGGATCTCGTCGCGCGTTAGCGAGCGTTCGGCCACGCCGCCGCTGAAGGTCCACTGCGTGATCTTGTCGTACATCCACGCCGCCATGCCCGCCGGCGAATCCGTCAGCGCGTAGCCCAGGGTCTGGGGCCGCGTCACCATCATCGCGCCGTAGGCGGCGTTCTTCGAGAAGAAGGCGCTCAGCGCGTCGAATGCGGCCTTCTCTTTCGCGGAGAGACCCGCCGGTGCTGCGCCGCCTTCGTTGAGCGCCTTCACGACGTTGTTCGGCAAGGTGGGCGGCATGCTCAGATGAATGCCGAGCAAACCGGCCGGCGCCTGACGCGCCATCGCATCGGAGATGACGGATCCGTGGTCACCGCCTTGCGACACGTAGCGCGCGTAGCCCAGTCGCTTCATCAGCACGTCCCATGCGCGCGCGATGCGCTCCGGGCCCCAGCCGGTGCCGGTGGGCCGCGACGAGAAGCCGTAGCCCGGAATCGACGGGATCACCACGTCGAAGGCGTCTTCTGCGCGCCCTCCGAAGGCGGTCGGATCGGTCAGTGGCTCGATAGCCTTGATCATCTCCAGGAAGGAGCCAGGCCAGCCGTGCGTGATGATCAGCGGCATCGCGTTCGGATGCCTGGACCTCACGTGAATGAAGTGGATGTCGAGTCCGTCGATGGTCGTGACGAACTGCGGCAGTGCGTTAAGTCTGGCCTCCGTCCTGCGCCAGTCGTAGCCGGTGCCCCAGTACTCCACCAACGCCTTGACCTTGGCGAGTTGCAGGCCCTGCGAGTCATCGGACACCGTCTCCTGGTCGGGCCAGCGTGTGGCATTCGCACGGCTCCGCAGGTCCGCGAGCGCGGCCTGCGACACATCGATGCGAAAGGGCCGGATCGCCGCGCCTGGATCGGACGACGTCTGCGCACGGGCGGCCAGTGCGGTCAAGCCCAGTGCGATGGCAGCGACGCCGACAAGTGCGGCGCGGGCCTTACGCCACATGGGCGACAACGGAGAGAACAACATATTCGAATTCCTTGCGTCGGGTTGAGGTGCGGTGTTCATGTCAATGCGGTCAAGCCAGGCTCAGGGCCAGGTCGACATTGCCGCGAGTTGCCTTGGAGACCGGACAGGTCCGGTGCGCGGCGTCGACGATGGCCTGTGCGACATGGCGGTCGAGGCCGGGCACGAACACCTTCAGACGCGCGCCGAGAAAGTACGCGTCGCCAGCGGCATTGAGGTCGCGGCGAGCTGCATCGCGCCTTCGAAGCATGCCGACCAGCCGGCGGCAAAGAGCTGTTCCGGGTTGGTGCCCGCACCGGGCGCGCCCGGGGTCGAGAGCCGGACATCGAGCCGGCCATCCGGGCTGCGCGAACCACCATCGCGGCCGCCGCTTGTTCGGACTTTGGCGGTGTAGAGCGTTCTAGCGTGCAGAGTCATGGAGCAGATTCCTCGAGAGGTGACGACGAGACTGGCCTGTCGATCCTCGAGAAATCGCTGCGCCAGTCACCACTGGCCGCAACATTAGGTCCGCGGCTTCAAAACCGCACGTTATGCGTTGTGATGCGCTGTTAGCTCGCTGTAGAGAAGGATCCCAGCAGCAAGCTCGCCTCCCGCAGATCCGTGGTCTCGAAGCCTTCCTCGAAGCGGGCCAGCACAGCCTTCAGTAGATCGCGCGCCTCGATCGCGCGCGACGTCTGCGCCCACAGCCGGGTGAGGTCCGTGGTCGCCCTCAATTCCCACGCGAGCGCGCCCTGGCGGCGGCTCAGATCGAGCGACGCCATCAAGCTGGCCTGCGCCTCCTCGGCGCGCTCGGCAGATGCCCGCAACAAGGTGCGCGCCCTGATCCGCAGCAGTTCCGGCAGGTTGTACAGGTCGCCGTTGGCCTCAACCTCGGCCACCGTTCGATCGATCAGGACCAGCGCTTCATCGGTCTTTCCGAGTCCGGCGAGGCCCTCGGCGAGCGTGATGTTGAAGGCCGTCGTCAACAGCTCGTAGCGCGCCTCGCGCAGTTCGACGAGACAATCCGCGATCGCCTGGACGCCATGTTCGGCATCGCCTCCTCGCACTGCCAGCTCACCTTTCACGCCGCGCCCTACTGCGAGATAGGGCCCTAGCGAATGCGATTCGGCATAGGCGATGAAGCGGTCGATGTCGTGCTCGGCGCGGTCATGATCACCTACCCACAGGTAGACCGAGACGGCCCAGATCAACGCGATGCACAGGGTCACGGGATGGTCCAGCCGGCTGGCTTCGTCGACCGTGCGTTGCGCCAACAACACCGCACGCTCGGGGCGGCCCTGCAGCCACAGCGTGCGGGCCAATGCGATGCCGGCCCGATTGCGGTGGTCGAAGCCGAAGTAGATCGTGCTGGCCCGCTGCGGATCGACCGATGCCGCGAGGGCCGCCTCCAGCCGGATGCGTGCCTCGCCCTGATCTCCGACCAGGTGCATGCACAGCCCGACCATAGCGTGTGCGGTGGCCAGTGCCGTCGGGTCGCCGCTGTTGGTGGCGACGACCGCACTTCGCTGCGCATGGCGCAAGGACACCACGAACTCGCCGATGCGCTCGTGAAAGATCTGCAAGCCGCCCAAGAGTTGAACCTGGCTGGGTGCATCACCGAGTGTCTCGGCCACATGAAGACTTCGTTCGAGGGCGGCACGAGCGGGCACGCTGTTGCCACGCGTGAACATCTGCGAGAGCCCGAGTGCTGCCTGCAGGTGCATCTCTGCACGACTGCCGCGCGTCGCCACGCCCAGGCTGCCCAGCGCGCGCTCCGCCCAATGGTGGCACTCCGCGAGCAGCGACATCGCCAGGAAGGCGGGAACTGCCGCGGCGGCGAGTGCCACTCCGAGCGGCTTGTCGCCATGTGGGCTGAAGCACCAGGCGAGCGCCGCGCGGACGTTGCCCAGGTCGGCCAGCGCCGTGGCTCCGCCCGCATCTCGGGAGAACGCGCCGTCTCGGGCTGCCAACTGTTCCAGCCGTTGGCACACGTAGCGCGCATGCCGCAGCGAGACCTCGTTCAGCTGCTCGGCCGCGCGTGACAGCGCATAGGCGCGTGTGCTCTCCAGCAGCCTGTAGTGCGTGAGCGGTCCGGTGCGGTGCACGGCGAGCAGCGACTTCTCCGCCAGGCTCGCAATCGTCGCGACCACGTACTCCTGGCTGAGGTGCTCCGCGGCCACCACTTGCCGAGCCGCGTCCAGCGTGAAGTCACCGGCGAAGACCGGAAGCTGGCACAGCACCTGGCGCTCCTCGCCGTCGAGCAACTCGTAGCTCCAATCGAGCGTGGCCCGCAGCGTCTGATGGCGTGGCTGGGCCGTGCGTTGGCCACGCCAGGCGAGCGTCAGACGTTCGTCGAGCAGCGCTGCGGTCTGAGGCAGCCCGAAGCTCGCGACTCGGCGGGCGGCAAGTTCGATCGCGAGCGCCAGGCCATCCAGTTTGCGGCAGATGCGCGCGATGACAGGCGCGTCAGCGTCGTTCACCTCCAGTGTGGCGCCACTGGCACCCGCCCGCTCGACGAACAGACGGGTGGCAGGGAAGGACATGATCATCGAGGCCGTGATCACCGACTCCTCCGGCGGGCTGGCCAGCGGTCCGAGCCGGTAGACATGTTCGCCCTGTGCGCGGAGTGGTTCGCGGCTGGTGGCAAGGACGCGCACGCCCGGCGCCGCCTGCGTGATGCGTTCCGCCAGGCTGGCAGCTGCATCGATCACGTGCTCGCAGTTGTCCAGGATCAACAGCACCTGCTTGTCGCGAAGGTAGGCGATCAAGCTGGGGACGGGATCTGTCGAACGCACCGAGAGCCGCAGCATCGAGGCGATCACGCTGGAGGCCAGTGACGGGTCGCTGAGCGCGGCGAAGTCGACGAACAGGACGGCGCCGCCGAACCGGGCCAGCAGCGCGTGGCCGACCTGCACGGCCACCGTCGTCTTGCCCACGCCACCGGCGCCGACCACCGTGAAGAACGGCCCGGCCGCGAGCCCATCGCTGATGACCGCAATGTCCTCATCCCGGCCGACGAGCCCGCTCACCGGCGCCGGTAGCTGGGTCTCGACCTGGTCGGCAGGCGGCGGCACGTCGGACGTCGGCGTCTGCCTCCGGGGCGACACATCGGCGACGAAGCTGTACCCCCGGCCCACGACATTGGTGATGTAGCGCGCCCCGGCGATCCCGTCACCAAGCGCCTGCCGGAGCTGGGTGATCTGGAAACGCAGGCTGCCCTCCGACACGACGACGCCAGGCCACGCATCGGCCATCAGCGCCTGCTTGCTCACGACCGTACCGGCGCGGGCGACCAGAACGATGAGCACGTCCAGCGCGCGGCCGCCGAGGCCGATCGGAACGCCGTCGCGCGTCAGCAGGCGTTCATCGGCGATCAACGTGAAAGGGCCGAACGACACGCCGTCGTTGCCGTCGGCTTCAGGCATGGTGGTGGCCGCGGAGGAGGCACAGGGGAACATGAAAGGATGCTGCGTCATCGATCGGTCAACGGGAGTCGGGTCGTCACGCACCATCCGATTCCGGCGAGACGCTGAACTACCCATTCGGCTGGCAATTCTCTCTCAGCCTGCCTTCCGAGCTCACAGCGTCAGGCCGCCGTCGATGGTGAGGCTCGTCCCCGTGATGTAGCCAGCTTCGTCGCCAGCGAGGTACGAAACCAGGCCCGCGACCTCTTCGGGTCGCCCGACTCGGCGCAATGGGCTCATTCCCGACAGCATCTCGCCCATGCCCGCCGTCATGTCGGTTTCGATCGGGCCGGGCTGCACGTTGTTCACGGTGATGCGACGCGGTGCGAGATCCAGCGCCACGCCCTTGACCATGGCCGCCACGGCACCCTTGGTCAATTGGTAGACGCTGCCACCGGAGATGCCGGTGCTGATGGCCACGTTGCTGCCAATCGTGATCACGCGCCCGCCGTCCAGCATCTCGCTGACCGATGCCTGCACGGCGAGGTAGACCCCTCTCACGTTGACGTCGAGCATCCGGTCGAGTTCGTCCACGCTGACCTTGTCGATCGGGTTCAGACGCAGGAGGCCTGCGTTCACGACGACCACCCTGAGTGGGCCGAAGCGTTCCACGGCCTCCCCGGTGGCGCGGCGGATCGCCGCGGCATCGGCGCTGTCGGCCGCGATGGCGAGCGCCTCACCACCGCGCGATGCGATGGCGTCGGTCAGTTCCTTGGCCTTGTCGGCTCTGGAAACATAGGTGAAGGCAACCGCGTAGCCGTCGTCCGCAAGGCGCGCGACCACGGCCGCGCCGATCCCCCGCGACCCACCAAAGACCAAGGCGACCTTGCGCGGCGTCGAATGTGCATGAGAGTTCATCGTTTGTCTTTCCGGACTATTCAGTCCATAAATGGTGTCGGCCGAACCACCTGGCCTGTCGGTTCGCGCGGGAGTCATCCTGCTCGATGAGCGAATCTAGGTATTCTGGACTGACTAGTCAATAACCGCCGATCGAATCCTTGCAATCACGTGTATCGGACAGCACCCGGGACACACGCCGATCCACTTCGACCGTTGCAAGACACACACCGTACGCATCGCACTGCTGGAATGCGCCGCTATCTCGTTGTCAAGGATCCGAACATGTCACATCCTCTGAGTTGCCATTGCGGCGCCGTGCAAGGTGCCGTCTCTCATCCCGAATCGCGCCTGAACCGAATCGTTTGCTATTGCCGAGACTGCCAGTCCTATGCCCACTACCTGAACGAGGCAGGATCGATGCTCGATGTCCACGGTGGAACCGACACGCTTGCGGTCTTGCCGAGCGCCGTGCTCATCACGCGAGGGCACGACCGGATCGTCTGCATGTCGCTGGGCGACCAGGGCCTGCTGCGCTGGTATGCGGGTTGCTGCCGCACCGCGATCGCCAACACGCCGCGCAACTTCAAGCTTGCCGTCGTGAACGTTGTGCACTCTTGCCTGGAGCGAACGCCGGGTGAAGTGCAAGAGTCGTTCGGCCGGGTCGATATGCGGCTGAACACGCAGAGTGCCAGGGGTCGCCTGCCACCCCTGCGCGAGCACAAGCTGTACTCACTGTCACGGACGATCAAGGCCCTCGTCTTGGCCCGTCTCGACGGGAGCTACCGGCGGACCCCCCTCTTCGATCCGGATTCCGGCACCCCGATCAGCACCCCCGAAGTGCTGAGCCCGATCGAACGGAAGCGGCTGCTGGAGAGGGTCTAGTCGCAATCGTGTATCGCAGTTTGTCGCACGACTCGTGCGATACGCCACGGGACGAATCTGCACACCGATGACACATGAACGATACGTCACAGCGCTTCAATGAAGTTCCTTCTCAACGACTTCAAAGGAACGACGATGAATGCAAAGACCACTCTCCTGATCGGTACCCTGGCACTCGCCGCGGGGTCCGCATGGGCCGGCGACTCGGCCTCCTCCAGGTCGCCGCTGACGCGCGCCCAAGTCAAGCAATCCGTACTCGCGGCCGAAGCCGCTGGACAGCTTGTCCCCGCCGGCGAAGGCGAAATCCGCGACGCGTCCACACGCACGCCGTCGACCCTGAGTCGCCGCGAGGTTCAACGCGAGGTCATCGCCGCGGAGCGCGCCGGGCAGTTGGTGCCGGCTGGCGAAGGAGAGTTGCGTCAGCCATCCGACACCTCCGGTCGCACGTCGACGCTGGCCCGGGCCGACGTGAAGGCCGAGACACTGCGTGCACTGGCGGCCGGCGAAATCATCCCTGCCGGTGAGGGCAGCGACGACCATGAGGCGCGCCATCAGACAGGGGCGACATCGCTGGCCCTGGCAGCCACACGCTCCTCCAGGTTCCTGACCACGTCATCACGGTGAGCGCCGCTCCGAATCAGTGCGTGGCAATCACGAAGCCAGACACCATGCACAGCTCTGCCACGCAGGATGCGATGTCGGCCTCCGACACCGACGCAGCACGGCCCGAGCCGACAGGATCCCCTGAGGCGGTCGAGCCGTCGAGCGCCGCGGCGTCGAGAACCTACACGATCGAAACGCTGCACGTGGCGTCGAACGCCAACGGCTGACCTCGGCCTGCCGTCCCCACCATGAACGCCCAAATCAATGCCAGAGCCCACCCCGAACGTGCGGAGCCGTGGCCGGGAGATCGCGGCCGCGGCCCTGCCTTCGTTCCACGGGGAGCTGCGGAGGCTCAGCTGGTCGCCGTGGCGCGCGTCCTCAGTTCATGCGGCGGCATGGTCGCGGCGGACGATCTGGCCGGCCTTCTGCGCGGTCGCGTCGAACAGCCCTTGTCCACCGTCGCGCGGTGGATCGTCGCGCGCGAGGTGGTGAGCGTTGCATGGCGAGCGCGGACGCTGCTGCCCTTGTTTCAGTTCGACCTGGCATCGGCGCGCGTGCGCGCGCCCGTGGCCACAGTGGTGAGCGAACTCGTCGACGTGTTCGATGACGGCGAGCTCGCACGGTGGTTCGCCGAGCCGAATGTCTTGCTCGGCAACATCTCGCCGGTTCAACGCATCAGCGCCGACCCGGGCGCCGTGCTCGCCGCGGCGCGGGCCGACCGCTTCATCGCCCGGGGCTGAGACCGGCCCACTTTGCTCCAACTACACGGACCGAATCACCATGAACCACCCTGCTTGCCGATGGACCGCCTATGCCGCGACCACGATGGCGGCGGCATGCTGCGCACTGGCGGTTGCGTCGACGGCAGCCGAAACCGCACCCAAGGCCGCAGTCGCGGCGGCGGCGTCGCCTCTATTCGGTGTGACGATTCCGAAAGGCTATCGTCAGTGGCAGCTCGTCGCTCCATCGCTCGAATCCGCGCCATTGAACGAACTGCGGGCGGTTCTCGGCAACGCCGAGGCACTCGAGGCCTACGGCGCGGCACGCACGCCGTTTCCGGACGGAACGATTTTCGTGAAGCTGGCGTGGAAGCACATCAAGTCACCCGAGTTCGACCCGGCGCTGGTGCCCGGCGCGGCCACGACCGTGCAGGTCATGGTCAAGGACTCGAAGAGGTATGCGACCACGGGCGGCTGGGGATTCGGGCGCTTCGTCGATGGCCAGCCGGTCGACCTGGCTCAGCACCAGACCTGCTTCCCCTGCCATGCTGCGCGCGTCAAGGAGCGCGACTACGTGTTCACCCGGCTGGCGCCCTGAGTCGCCGCTACTGCAACGTTCGAAGGAGTTCCCAATGAAAAACATCCACCAAATCTATGTCGACGGTCGTTTCGTCGTGCCCCACGGCACCGAATGCCGTGATCTGATCAACCCCGCGACCGAAGCCGTAATCGGCCAGGTGGTGCTCGCAGACCGCGAAGACGCGCACCTCGCCGTCGCCGCAGCCAAGCGGGCGCAGGCTGGCTTCGCGCAGACCACCAAGGCGGAGCGCATCGCGCTGCTGCATCGTCTGCACGACGCGGTGCTGAATCGCAGCGACGACCTGCGTGACGCCACGATCGCGGAATACGGTGGCCCGGTCAGCCGTTCCTCGTGGGTCTCGGCATTCGCCGCAAGCACCTTCCTCGACGCGGCCAGAACGCTGGAGAAGTTCGCGTTCGAACGAACCGAGGGCGAGTCCACCGTGCTGCTCGAACCGGTGGGCGTGAGCGTGTTGATCACACCGTGGAACAGCAACGCCGGGTCGATCTGCTCGAAGGTCGCGATGGCGCTCGCCGCGGGTTGCACGGTGGTGGTCAAGCCCAGCGAGCTCAGCGCGATCCAGACGCAGATCGTGACCGAGGCCTTTCAGGACGCAGATGTGCCACCGGGCGTCATCAATGTGCTCAATGGCCGCGGCGACGACGTGGGCACCGCGCTGTGCACACACCCGGACGTGGCGAGGATCTCGTTCACCGGCTCGGGCGCCACTGGCGTCGCGATCGCGCGCATGGCGATCCCGACGATGAAGCGCGTCTCGCTGGGCCTGGGCGGCAAGTCACCCGCCGTGGTGCTGGACGATGCCGACTTAGCGCGGGCGATTCCGTCCGCCGTCGACGCCGCGTTTCAGAACAGCGGCCAGGCCTGCATCGCCGCGACCCGCATGCTGGTGCCGGCGCGCCGCATGGCGGAGGTCGAGGCGCTGATCGCGCAGCGCGTCGGCCAATTGCGCGTGGGCGATCCGGCCGATCCGGCGACGACGACCGGACCGATGGTCTCGCAGGCGCAGTTCGATCGCATCCAGAACTACATCCGCATCGGCCTGGACGAAGGTGCCCGTCTTCTGGTCGGCGGCCTCGGGCGGCCGGAAGGTCTGGACCACGGTTTCTTCGTTCGACCCACGGTGTTCGTCGACGTGCGCAACGACATGCGGATCGCGCAGGAGGAGATCTTCGGCCCAGTGCTGTGCGTAATCGGCTACGACGACGAGGCGCAGGCCATCGCGATCGCGAACGACACGGTGTTCGGGCTGCACGCCTACGTCTACAGTGCCGATCTGGTTCGCGCCAAACGCGTCGCGGGCCGCCTGCAAGCAGGCCGCGTCGCGATCAACGGTTTCAAGCACGACCCGCTCGCGCCGTTCGGCGGCTACAAGCAATCGGGCACCGGGCGCGAGTACGGCGTGGCGGGGCTGGAATCGTTTCTCGAGATCAAGGCCGTGATGATGGTTCGCTGAGGCTTGCGCAGCGCGTGAACTCAGCGCAGGCTGCGCAGCGCCATGCGCGCCATGTCGCGCAGCGCGGGCCGGGCCGCGCCGCCGCGCGCCGCGACCTTCATGCCCGTCAGCACCGTGACGATGAACAGCGCGGCGCTGCGGACGTTCAGATCGGCATCGACCTCGCCCGCGCGCTGCGCCGCTGCGAGCGCGCGCTCGAAGGTCTTCGCCAACCGATGCGCGCTCGCCTCGTTGACCTGCGTGACCTCGGCGTCGGACACGCCGAACTCGCAGATGGAGCCCACGCCCAGGCAGCCGAGCGCGGCATCCGGAGCCGGGCGCGCCGCGAAGTCCAGCAGCGCCGCCGTGACGCCCGCCAGCGGCGTCGCCGCCGACTCGACCGACTGCACGATGGCAGCGATGCTGCCATCGTTGTAGCGCGACAAGGCCTCGAGATAGAGCTGCCGCTTGCCGCCGAAGGTGTCGTACATGCTCTGCCGGCTGATGCGCATCGCCTCCAGCACCGCATCGGTCGACGCGCCGGCGAAGCCCCGGTTGGAGAAAACCTTGATCGCCTGCTCCAGAACGTCCTCGCGTTCGAATTCCTTGGGTCTGGCCATGCGCGCATCGTAGTGGTTCTGGATTATCCTGTCCACAATATCACCGTCGCCCCACCTTGACGACGCGACGCCACGGCAGTGCGCAAAGTAACGTAGTGTGTTCAGTGCGTCGGACCGGTACATGGCGTCATCGAATCCCCGCACAACGCGCGCGAAGCGGCGAGGATGCGCTCCGTCAACCCATCCGCAACTTCGACAGGAGCCTCACCATGGCACAGATCAGCCAAGTCCTCTACACCGGCAAGACCCACACGGCCGGCGGCCGCAACGGCGCCTCGCGCAGCGATGATGGCCGCTTGAACATTTCGCTCACGCCGCCCGGCGTGAAGGGCGAGGGCACCAACCCCGAGCAGCTCTTCGGCGCGGGCTGGTCGGCCTGCTTCATCGGCGCGATGGGCCATGTGGCCAAGGGCATGCACGTGGCCTTGCCGACCGCCACCGCGGTCGACGCCGAGGTCGATCTCGGCACCGGCGAAGGCGGCTTCTTTCTGCAGGCCCGCCTGCGCGTGAGCCTGCCCGGCATGGAGCTCGGCCTCGCCCAGGCGATCGTCGACGGCGCGCATCAGAATTGCCCGTATTCCAAGGCCACCCGCGGCAACATCGACGTCCAGATCACACTCGGCTGACGTCGTCTCCCTGCCGCACGAAACGCCATGCCCGCTTCAACGGATCCGAGCCCAACGCCGCAGCACGCGGCCGAACCCGCATGGCGGCGCTGGCTGCCGCGAACGCTTTTCGCGCGAGTGACGCTGATCATCGTCGTCGGCCTGGCATTCGCGCAAATGCTGGCCTTCGCGTCTATCCAGTACGAGCGCGGCCTGGCCCTGCGCGCACTGATGATGACCGGTGTCGAACTTGACATCGCCAGCTCGGTGGCGATCCTGAACCGCCTGCCCGCGACCGAACGCGCCGCGTGGCTGGAGCGCCTGGAGCGGCCCAACTACCGCTTCGCGCTCGGGGGTCATGTGGAGGGCACGCCGCCGCAGGCTGGGCCGCTGCGCGAGTTCACCGATGCGATCGTGCTCGCGCTGCGTCCGTTCAAGGTGACCCAGCTGGCGTATGTCGCATCGGCGCGTGAGACCGTGATGCTGCAGGTGCGCCTGGACGACGGTAGCGACCTGTACGTGCGCGCGCGGCGCGTGCCGATGCCGGTGTCGGGTTGGGTGGTGTGGGCGCTGCTGCTGCAGCTCGCGGTGCTGGCCGTTTGCGCGTGGCTGGCGGTGCGGCTGGTGACGCGCCCGCTCGCGGAACTGGCCGCCGCCGCCGAGCAGCTCGGCCCTGACCTGCGGCGCGTGACGCTGCATGACGGCGGCCCGACCGAAGTGGCGCGCGCGTCGCAGGCCTTCAACGCGATGCAGCGGCGCATCGCCGGCTACATGGACGAGCGCGTAGAGATCCTGGCCGCCATCTCGCACGATCTGCAGACGCCCATCACCCGCATGCGCCTGCGCATCGACCTGATGGAAGGCCACGGCGAGCGCGACAAGCTGCGCCACGATCTGGATGCGATGCAGCACCTGGTGCGCGAAGGCCTGACCTACGCGCGCAGCCTGCACGGCGAGGCGGAGGCCTCGCGCCGGCTCGACGTGGGCGCGCTGCTCGAGTCGCTCGTCGCCGACTACCAGGACACCGGCCAGGACGTGCGTTTCGAAGGCGCGGCCGGCGCGCCGCTGGCCACGCGGCCGCAGGCGCTGCGCCGCATCCTGACCAACCTGATCGACAACGCGCTGAAGTTCGGCGGCGATGCACTGGTGCGCGTCGAGGTGTCCCATCTGCAGCTGTCGATCGCGGTCGTCGACCATGGCCCCGGCATTCCTCCCGAGCAGCTCGACGCCGTGCCCAAGCCCTTCTACCGCGTCGAGAACTCGCGCAACCGCGGCACTGGCGGGACCGGGTTGGGCCTGGCCATCGCGCACCAGCTCGCGATGGCCATGGGTGCGCAACTCTCGCTGCACAACCGGCCCGAAGGCGGTCTGAAAGCCCGGCTGGTGCTGCCCCTCTCCTGATCTGCGCGGCCTTTTTCATCATCCGTTCGCCACAGCTCCGACTCGACCATGACCACCATCGCACGCTCACTCCTCGTTCGGCTCGCCGCCGCGCTCTCGGCCACCGCGCTGGCCGTCATCTGCGGATTCCAGCTCGCGTCGGCCGGCAGCGCCTTCGGCGACGCGGCGGACACGGTCGAGACGCTGCCCTCGCTGGACGGGGCGACCGCCTGGATACAGTCGCCGCCACTGACCGCCGAGAGCCTGCGCGGCAAGGTCGTGCTGGTGGACTTCTGGACCTACTCCTGCATCAACTGCCTTCGCACGCTGCCCTACATCCGCGCATGGGCGCAGAAGTACCGCGCACAGGGCCTGGTCGTGCTCGGCATCCACACGCCCGAGTTCGATTTCGAGAAGGACCCCGCCAAGGTGCTGCGCGCGGTGCACGACCTGCAGATCGACTACCCGGTGGCGGTCGACAGCAAGCAGGTGCTGTGGCGCGCCTTCGGCACGCGCGCATGGCCGACGCTGATGTTCGTCGACGCACAGGGCCGCATCCGACAGCAGCAGCTCGGCGAAGGCCGCTACGACAAGGCCGAGCGCATGATCCAGCAGCTGCTGCGCGAAGCCGGCCGCACCGATGTGGCGAGCGACCTGGTCGCGCCGCAGGGCCCGGGCACGCAGGCGGCGCCCCCGGCCGTGCCGGCCGAATCGGGCGAGACCTACGTCGGCTACGCGCAGGCCGAAGGCTTCCGTTCGGCCGACGGCAAGCTGCGCGCCGGCCCGGCCCACACGTATTCGGCCGCGACATCGCTGCAGCGCAACGAGTGGACGCTGGGCGGCAGCTGGACCGTGTCGGCCGAGCAGGCCCAGCTCGACAAGGCGGGCGGTCGCATCGCGTACCGCTTCCGTGCGCGCGATCTGCACCTGGTGCTCGGGCCGTCTCAAGAAGGCGCGAAGATCCGCTTTCGGGTGCGCATCGACGGCCAGCCCCCGCGCGACGACCACGGCACCGACACCGATGCCAACGGCGTGGGCCAGGTCGATACGTACCGCCTGTACCAGCTCGTGCGGCAGCGCGCCTCGACCGCCGACCGACTGTTCGAGATCGAGTTCCTCGACCCCGGCGTGCGGGCCTACGCGTTCACGTTCGGCTAGTCTTCAGTCCGGAGGAGCCCACCATGCTTGCGCCTGCCAGCGACCGCATCCTGATCGTCGACGATGACCGCGAGATTCGCGAGCTGCTCAGCACCTATCTGCAGAAGAGCGGCATGCACGTGGTCACCGTGCCCACCGGCCGCCACATGCGCATCGCGCTCGAGGAGTCGGGCCCGTTCGACCTCATCATCCTGGACCTGATGATGCCCGGCGAGGACGGCCTCACGCTGTGCCGCGACCTGCGCGCCGGCAAGCACAGGGCCACGCCCATCCTGATGCTGACCGCCCGCGGCGACGAGGCCGACCGCATCCTCGGCCTCGAGATGGGCGCCGACGACTACCTCGCCAAGCCGTTCTCGGCACGCGAACTGCTGGCGCGCATGCGCGCGGTGCTGCGGCGTGCGCGCATGCTGCCGCCCAACATGCGATCGACCGAGGAAGCGCGGCGGCTGGCGTTCGGCGAATGGCGGCTCGACACGATAGAGCGCCACCTGCTCGATGCCGACGATGTCGTCGTCCCGCTGAGCGGCGCCGAGTACCGCCTGCTGCGCGTGTTCCTCGACCACCCGCAGAAGGTGCTCAACCGCGACCAGCTGCTGAGCCTGACGCAGGGCCGCGAGGCCGAACTATTCGAGCGCTCGATCGACCTGCTCGTGAGCCGGCTGCGCCAGCGCCTGGGCGACGGGGCGCGCGACCCGCGTTACATCAAGACGGTGCGCAGCGAAGGCTATGTGTTCTCGACGCTAGTCGAGCCGGCCGACGACTGACGCGCCTCGCGCGCGCACCAAAACCAACCGCGCCGCAGAGAACCCGCGCCAGCTTTGTATGGCTGTGTATCCGGCGCGCGATGCGGCGACATGCACATGCAAATCGGGCGCGCCATGACACACCGCCGATACGTCCGTCTCGTCTACTGATGTCCGTTGAGGTTGCATCTCGCGAACCTTCGTCAACGAACCGAGGACCGACCATGGCAGACGATCTGAAACCCACCCGCCGCAATTTCGTCGCGACCGCCGCGACGCTGCTCGCCGCGCCCTTCGCCACGCTGAGCCCGTCGCTCGCGCGCGCCGCTGCCGACAGCGCCGCGTCACCGGCCGCGCGCCCGAGCCCGAACTTCGGCACGCTCAAGCAGATCGACGCCGGCCTGCTGAAGGTGGGCTACGCCGAACTCGGCCCCGCGGGCGGCCCGCCGGTGCTGCTGTTCCACGGCTGGCCCTACGACATCCACACCTATGTCGACGTGGCGCCTATCCTGGCGCGCGCCGGCTACCGCGTGATCGTGCCGTATGCGCGCGGCCACGGCTTGACGCGCTTCCTCGCCGCCGACAGCGTGCGCAACGGCCAGCAAGGCGCACTTGCGCAGGATGCGATCGCCCTGATGGACGCGCTCGGCATCCAGAAGGCGATCGTCGCCGGCTGCGACTGGGGCGCGCGCACCGCGTGCATCCTCGCCGCGCTGTTTCCGGAGCGCTGCAACGCACTCGTCTCGGTGAGCGGCTACCTGCTCGTGAACCGCGACGTCAACAAGTTGCCGCTGCCGCCCAAGGGCGAGTTGTCATGGTGGTACCAGTTCTACCTCGCGACCGACCGCGGCCGCGCTGGCTACGACAAGTACCGCAGCGACTTCGCCCGCCTGATCTGGCAGCAAGCATCGCCGCAATGGCGCTTCGACGACGCCACCTTCCTGCGCTCCGCGGCGGCCTTCGAGAACCCGGATCACGTCGCGATCGTCGTGCACAACTACCGCTGGCGCATCGGCGCGGCCGATGGCGAGTCGCGCTACGACGCGATCGAGGCCGGCATCGCGGCCACGCCGGCCATTCGCATCCCGACCATCACGCTCGAAGGCGACGCCAACGGCGCGCCGCATCCGGAACCCGAGACCTACGCGCGCCGCTTCACCGGCCGCTATGAACACCGGCAACTCACCGGTGGCATCGGCCACAACCTGCCACAGGAAGCACCGCAGGCCTTCGCGCAGGCGGTGATCGACGTGTCTCGCGCTTGATCGCCCCCGCTCTTGCTACCACCAGTTTTCACGAAGATCACATGAACATGAACAACACGCTTCTTCGCGCGCGCCACGTCGCCGCGCTTGCCTTCGCCGCGCTGTCGACCTCGCTGCCGATGCTCTCGTGGAGCCAAGCCGCAGCGCCCGCCAAACCCACGATCGTGCTGGTACATGGCGCGTTCGCCGAGTCGTCCAGTTGGGACGGGGTGGTGCGCCGCCTGCAGGCCGAGAACTATCCGGTGATCGCCGCAGCGAATCCGCTGCGCGGCGTCGCGTCCGATGCCAACACCGTGGCCAGCGTGGTCGACAGCGTGCACGGGCCGGTGGTGCTGGTCGGGCACTCATACGGCGGCTCGGTCATCTCGCAGGCCGCGGTCGGCATGGCCAACGTGAAGGCGCTGGTGTTCGTGGCCGCGTTCGCGCCCGAGGCCGGCGAGACCGCGATCGGCCTGTCAGGCAAGTTTCCGGGCAGCACGCTGGGCCCGACGCTGGACACCCCGGTGCCGCTGGCCGCAGGCGGCAACGACCTGTACATCCAGCAGGACAAGTTCCGCGAACAGTTCGCCGCCGACGTCCCGCTCGCCGCCGCGCGCCTGATGGCCGCGACCCAGCGCCCGATCGCCGATGCGGCGCTCGCAGAGCTATCAACCGCGCCGGCGTGGAAGACGGTTCCGTCCTACTTCGTCTACGGCTCGCTCGACAAGAACATCCCGCCGGCCGCGCTCGCCTTCATGGCCGAACGCGCGCACTCGATAAAGACCGTGGTCGTTCGCGGCGGCTCGCATGTGGTGATGGTCTCCAAGCCCGACGTCGTCGCGAAGCTGATCATCCAGGCGGCTGCCCGCTGAACCCTCGCACTGGGCGCACCCAGTCGAAAGGACCCACGATGACCGTGCTCTCGGCGCTCGTGTTGAAGGCCTTGTTCCGGCCCACTGCCGCGCCGCCCGGCGAGGTGGGTCGCCAACGATCTGAAGCCCAGGAGACCCAGCCGCGACGACGAAGCGCCGCGAGCAACGGCCCGAAGGCCGGGGCGACGCGCAGGGCCGCGGCCTCGTCGACCCGGGCCGATTCGCGGCAGCCCACGACATGACGCGGTTCTGGCTATCCTTGCTGTTTCTGCTCGGCGGCGTAGCCCACGAAGTGCGTCACGCGACGAACTGCCAGTGCATCACGTCGCGGCCTCGAGGCGGCACGAGACTGCGGCATCCAAGCGCCGAGGATCCGAACGAGCACGCTCGGCCCTGAATCACATGTACTCCTTGCCTCGCACCGCGACCGCACCGTTCTGTCCTTCCGCGGTACGGGGCACCGTCGTCATCCCGAGCACGACTGGGTGCCAAGCGCTCCGTTGGCCAGCGCGACGAATGTCCTTTCCGTATGGGTCGGGACGGCACCAAGCATGTTGTGATAAATCGGCATGTTCCCCCCCTTAGATTCGCACACGCCAGAGGCCCCTTACCTGTGCGATGTTTCGATCCACAAGGTACAGACCCAGACAGGTTAAGAACTTGGAATCTCCCGCGCGACCAGCCCCGACACATCGATCCCCGACGCCACTAGGACGTGAGGAATAAAGACGAAGCCCAAGGCACGCTCCCCGCGCTTCAACTGCCGAAGAAGGTATTCGGTGTGAAGGGGCGGCACGATCGTGGATTCTCGATGGGTCGCCGCATCAAAGGGGGAGAAGTCTTCGAGCGGCGGCTCCGTCGGCGCCGACGGATCGTTGGGAGAGCTGTTGATCCAGTGGGCCGAGCTTGCATAGGCCACTGCCTTGTGTCGAGACAGGCGCTCGACCGGTATCTCCAGCACTCGGCGCGTCAGCAGATTGGAAAAGGGCACCCCGAGTCGGCGCCGCTCGGCCACCAGGTATTTGGGGTGCAGCGCGGACAGGTTGACTGACTCAGTCCATGCGACGTCAAGTCCAGGGACGATGTAGCGAACCACGCCTTCCCGGCCCTCGTACTTCACGCGCTCTCGCTCATAGAGGTCGGGGTAGACCGACCGCAAGCCACTCAGCGAATACAGCACTTCACCACGAAAGTCGGGTGAACACATGTGATAGAGGCAAGCGGCCACGCGACCCCCTTTCGCGGCGTAAAGCAGGCAGCACGCCGATCGTGCCAGACGTGGTCGTCGCAAAGCGTAGCGCCCACCACCGGATGAGCTCAGTGTAGGGCTCCGAACGTCGGTGGGGTAGGCCCGTGTGTATCCGAGTGGTGTCGCTGATCGACCCGGAGCAGACATCGTGCGCCGCAAATCAGGGTTCCGAAAGCGGACGCATTTCGCTTCAGGGGATCCGCGTCCGCATCCCATCCGAATGCGGTACTGGCTCCATACCGTGCCGGCGCCACAGCGCTTGCGCCGCATTCAGTAACACGGTCGACTTGCGCAGCGTCGGCAATGGCAAGCTGATCGAGTGCTCCGTGATGCTGGCGCCAGGCAGGGCCGTTCGCCAGAGCCCGCGCAACCCGGAGGGTAGCTCGGGCAGGCACCGCATCTGCAGAACCAAAGATGTCGACCGATCAGGATCGGGCCGCGGAGGGTCCAGCGCCAGCTCGGTCACATGCGTCCAGGGCAGCAGGGGCAGGCCCGGATAGTGGACTCCCGAGGCGTCGAGCTTGAGAGCGTACCCGGCACGCCGCAGATTCAAGAACCCGATCACTGCAGCCCTGCACAGCCATAAACCCAGCAGGGCGCCCAGCAGCACCAGGCCCGCCCTCCAGCCGCGGAACTCTCCACCGTGGACAAAGGCCAGCGGAATCCCGAGGCTCAAGCCCGCAAGCAGCAGACACAGCCCGGCCTGGCGCAGCAGCGGTGCCGGAAGCACGTACAGGTGTCCCTGCCAGTGAGAGGCAGCGGGGAGTCCGGCATCAACGCCGAGCCCGGCGTCGGCGACCCAGTAGACGCCGGCCGACAGCAGCAGCACGCAGAGCCAAGCCCCCGCATGTCGTATTGCCGTCGGGAACACCACTGCCAGGGCAACAGACAAAAGGCAACCGACCAGCACCAAGCCGGCAAACAGCTTCAGTGTCCACCAAAGGCCGCGCATAAGGCACTTGAAAAGAAAAGCGAAGTCAACCTCATCCGACCGATCTTACCGAGGCGACCACTCTTCTTCAGTAACTGGTCGCCCACTTTGCGCTTGTTAAGAGGCCAAAGCGAGACGCCCCACGTCACCACCAGAAATTCTTGTGAGGGCCGCCTGGGCTCTTGCCAAGTCTTGCGTCGCAAACCCCTCGGCGAACTTCTGGACGACGGAACCTAGCAGGTCCATCGCTTGCGACTTGTGACCCTCGGACAAAAGGAGAAGCGCCAAGTCTGTGGCGCAACGAAGTTCCCAGGACAGCGCGCTCTGCGACCTTGATATCTCCAGACCTTTGGTCAGCAGTCCCCTGGCGGAAAGGTTGTTGCCCATGCTGGGGAGCAGCATCAAGCGACACGCCATTGCGCGTTTGAGTTCGGCTTGACACCAACTTGCGGTGCTCGAGGCCGACTCGAGCACTTTGGAATCGACTTGGGCCGGATCGAAGGTCGCAAGAGTTTCTCGCAGCAGGACGCTTGCCGAGTTCATTTTCCAGCCATCCGAGTCGTAGGCCGACTCCATAGAAGTTCCTTCAGCCATTCGTTGCAATGCGTGCCGATACGAAATCGCTGAAGCGCGCCAAAAGATGAGTGCCTGCTCGGTCGAACATTCCAGGAGCTCTTGGGCCATGACCCGCGCATCTGCCAGATCGCCGCGCCAAATGGCCACTGGAATCGAGGCAACCGCCAGGGCATAGCAGATGGACAAGGCATGCCCGATCCGCTTCGCTTCCTTGACACCGTAGTTGCACTGTTCCACAGCCTGGTCGACATACCCGCGCAACCATAACTCCCGGGCCATCACCACACTCCCCGCGACCCTGGGGCCGAACTGAAAGGCACGGTGGTGTGACGCGCGGCCGCTCGCCTCAGGACGGGCCATCACACGCAACGCGAGCTCGTGCGATCCATGCTGGTCACCGATCAGATGGAGCGCCAACGCCATCATCCGGTCATGTGCCGGGCCGACGCGGCGCTCACCGCTGGCCTCGGCGATGTCGCCGAAGCGCCCGGCAAGCTGTACTGACTCCGCATAGGCCCCAGTCCAGTTGCAGTAGACCCAAAGACCCCAAGTCGCTCGAAGCTTGAACTTCGCTGAGCCCAGATGTTCTGCCAGCTGCAGCGCACGCCCGAAGGCCTGCTGCATCGCTGGGACTACGCCCTGCGTATGCCAAAGCGCGTGACCGTACGCCTCGTTGATCTGCATCTCGTCGAATGCGTTCATCTCGGCACCGTCACGCGTCGCCAGTGCCCTTTCCGCGATCTGACGGTACTCGTCCATCAGGGACACCGTGAACCACAGCGGCGCCGACGCGGCACTCAATGTAACGCCGAGGGGGACATCACCGTCAGGCCCGAATGCCCACTCGAGTGCAGCTCGCACGTCGTCTATGCGTCGACCGTATTGAAGCATCGATGTGTCATCGCCCGGGCTCGATCGCTCGCTTTCGGCGTGACGTAGTCGCTCGACGAAATGCACAGCATGCAGTCTCTTCACAGCGGCGGCTTCGCCACTCTGCTCAAGTGCCCCTGCACCGTAGGCACGCGTGGTTTCGAGCAGGCGATATCGAGTTTCCTCGGTGCTGCAATCCGCGACCAGAAGTGATTTGAGAACAAGGTCCGAAAGAATGCCCACGACCTGATCGCTGGGCGCATCGGGGACGATCGCCGACACATCGCCCGTCACGAACTCGGCGCGGAACACGGAGATATAGCGGAGCATCGACTGCTGATGCGCTGGAAGGGACAGGTAGCTCCAGTCCTGAACGGCCTGCAGCGTCTGGTGCCGTGGCAGCGCGTGCTTGGGCCCGTTCATCCAGACGGCGAACCTGTCCTCGAGAATTTCGGACAACCCTTGCACGCCAAAGGTGTCCACACGCGCCGCGGCCAGTTCGATCGCCAGCGGCATCCCGTCGAGCCGCCGACAGATGTCGCAGGCAGCGCGAACCTCGCCCGTGCGGAGCTCGAAGGCCGAGACACTCTCGGCCGCGCGGTCGACGAACAAGCGAATCGCGGGGTAGGCGATCGCTTCAAGAAAGGTCAGGCTGCCGGCGGGCGGCAGCGCCAGCGGTGCGAGTCGCTGGATCGCCTCACCGTCGGTCCCAAGGGGTTCGCGACTGGTGGCGACGACTCTCACACCCGGCGCATGGCCCAGCATCATGTTCACCACCTCGGCCGCTGCGTCGACAACATGTTCGCAGTTGTCGAGCAGGATCAATAGCCTGCGTGTCCGAAGGTGGCCCGCGATCGCTGCCAGCGGATCCTTGCCCAAGGCCTCGACCTGAAGCGCAGATGCCAAAGCGCTTGGCACGGATTTGCCATCCGCCACAGCCGCCAGATCCACGAATCGCGCACCGTCAGCGAAGTCTTCGACAAGCTTGCACACCGCGGCCAACGCCAGCGAAGTCTTGCCGACGCCTCCTGGCCCCACGACCGTCACCAGACGATTCTTGGCGATCAGAACGCACAGGCTGGTCAGCGCCTCGTCTCGACCGACCAGTGCCGGCGCCGAAGGAAAAAGCGCGGCAGCGTCTCTTGCGAACAGCTCGATCGGGACAGACGGCTGCCGATCACTTTCCAAGCCGACCGGTGCGACGAAACAGTAGCCCCGCAGCGGGATGTTCTCGATGTAGCGCTGGCCTTGCTGACCCTCTCCCAACGCCTTGCGAAGACCGGCGATGTGCACCCGAAGATTGTTGTCTCCGACAACGGCGTTCGGCCAGACCGACTTCATCAGCTCGTCATTCGAGACGATGCGCCCAGCCTGCTGAACCAGTGCCACGAGCAGCGAGAGCGCGCGGCTGCCCAATCGCACCTGCTGCCCCTCGCGGACCAGGGCGCGGCGCGCCGGCATCAGCAGAAACGGCCCGAAGGCCAGGATGGAATCGTTCATGGCGGGTCACCGATTCGATATCCGCATCGACGCGAATTCGACACGACTGTCCCGCGCTTGTGTGTCATGGGTTCGGCAACCGGCCCGACGCAGATGTCATGTGACACATGACGCGCGGCTGAGCGCGGCGCGCGGAATAATCGGCTGCACATCGAACCAGGGGGTCGCCCGCCGTGTCAGACCGTCAGCCGCCATCGAAACGCCGGGCCAGGCCTCGATCACCCGTCGACGGCGACGATGCCGCCGAGCCGACGGCTCACAATGCTGCCGGAGAAATCCAGCGCGTCACCGCCGCCCTGCTGGAAAGCGAACGTCGCTTTCGTCGCATGGCCGACGCGACCCCTGACATCATCTGGATCACCGACCTGCAGCCCGAGAAGGTGGTCTACGCCAGCCCAAGTTTCGAGCGCATCTGGGGCCGTACCGTCCTCGACCTCTACGACGACCCGCACCTGTGGATAGAGGGCATCCATCCGGAGGACCGCGCACGCATCGGCGCCGCGTTCATGGCGTGGATCGCCGAGCCAGACGACCGGCCGTGGGAGGCAGAGTTTCGTGTGCTGCGTCCTGACGGAGAAGTCCGCTGGATCCATGAGCGAGGCGCCGTCATCTCCGAAGCCGGGGGGCCCCAACGAGTCAGCGGCATCTCGACCGACATCACGCAACGCCGCGCGACCGAGATCGCGCTGAAAGAGTCCGAAGAACGCTTCGCGCTGTCGGTTGCGGGATCGGCCGATGGCATCTGGGACTGGGACATCCTCACCGATCAGATGTTCATGTCCGAGCGCTGCCAGATCCTCTACGGCCTGGAGCCGGGTATCACCACGCGCCCGCGCTCGGAGTGGCTGCAGATGGTCAAGATGCCCACTGTCGAAGTGGCTCAGCGCCGCCAGGCCATCGCCGACTATGTGGCAGGCCTCACCCCGGTCTTCGACAACGAATGGCGCGTTCGGCATCTCGATGGCAGCGACCGCTGGATTCGACTTCGCGGCCTGTGCGTGCGGGACGCGCAAGGCAAGGCGACGCGTTTTTCCGGCTCCATCACCGATATCGACGCGCGCAAGCGGAGCGACGCGGCACTTCAGGAGTCCGAGCAGCGGTTCGTGCTCGCTGTCGCAGGCTCCAACGACGGGCTCTGGGACTGGGACATCGACAGCGACGAGATGTTCTTCTCGGAGCGTGCCCAGCGCCTCTACGGGCTCGAGATCGGCCCCACCTTCAGACCGCGTGCCGCATGGCGCTCGACGGTCAAGCTGCATCCGGAGGACGTGCCGACACAGTCGGCGATGATCGAGGGCTACCTCGCGGGCCGGGTTCCGTCGTACGACGGCGAGTGGCGAGTGCGTCACGCCGATGGGTCCTACCGATGGATCCGGATTCGCGGCGTGTGCATCCGGGACGCGCAGGGACGCCCGACGCGCATGGCTGGCTCCGTCAGCGACATCGACGCGCACAAGCGCGCTCAAGCGGCGCTGCAGCAAGCACAACGGCTGGAGGCGGTGGGCACGCTGGCCGGAGGGATTGCGCACGACTTCAACAACATCCTCGGGGCCATCCTCGGCTTCGGGCAGATGGCATTGAAGAACACGCGCGCCGGGAGCCGCCTGCGTCGCGACGTCGAATGCATCCTGACCGCGGGCGAGCGCGGACGCTCGCTGGTCGACCGGATCCTGACCTTCAGTCAGAGCGGCATCAGCGCGCGCACACCGGTGCATGTCGAAGGCGCTGTCGTCGAAGCATTGGAGTTACTCACCGCCACCCTGCCTCGAGGGATTCACGTCGAGACGGATCTGCATGCCGGCCTCGCCGCGGTGCAGTGCGATGTGACCAAGGTTCATCAGCTCCTGACCAATCTGACGGCGAATGCTGTGCATGCGATGGGGCACAAGGGAACGCTATGCGTGAGGCTGGAACTCGTCCAACTGCCGAGCGTGAAGATGGCCAGTACGGGCCCGGTGGGCCCGGGCGACTACTTATCGCTGTCAGTGGCGGACGATGGCAAGGGCATCGCACCAGACATCGTTCCGCAGATTTTCGATCCGTTCTTCACCACCAAGGAAGTCGGCGAGGGCACGGGACTCGGGCTGTCGCTGGTGCACGGCATCGTGAGCGAGCTCGACGGCGCGATCGACGTGCTCTCTGAGCCTGGTGTGGGCAGCACGTTCACCGTCTATTTGCCGCGCAGTGGCGATGCGCTGGTCGAGGAAGGGGTCGAGCCGATTCAGCCGGCCCGCGGGCTGCACCAACTGGTTCTGGTCGTGGACGACGAGGAGGCGCTCGTGCGCCTCGCCACCGACAGTCTCGGTGCGCTGGGCTATGTGTGCGTCGGCTACACGTCGAGCAAGGAGGCCTTCGCTGCCTTTCAGGCACATCCCGATCGGTTCGACGCCATCCTCACCGACGAACGCATGCCTGGTCTGACCGGGACATCGCTCGCCGCAGCGGTGCATCAGATTCGTCCGACCGTGCCCGTGCTGCTCGTGAGCGGCTACCTGAACGACAAATTGCTCGAACGCGCCAAGGCGGCCGGCGTGACCGAGATTCTCGGTAAGCCTGTGAATGTCGACGAGATTGCCGTTGCGCTTAGCAGGGCCATGGCAGCGCCGAGCCAGGCGCAGCCATCAGTGCTGCTTGAAGCCGCGGGCAACGACTCGGCCAGATCAAGTCGTGTCGGTCGACCCGCCAGCCGCAGAAGCGAGCGCAGCTGAAACCGCCTCCACCAATTCCGATGATCCGTATGGCTTGGCCAACACTGCTGCAACGCCCAGCTGCCTCGACAACTGCTGCGACGCGGCTTGCCCTCTGTGAAACCTGGCAGAGACGAGCAGCAGCGGCACATCCCGCACCATCCGCACGCGTTGAACCAGCGACTCAGCGGACGCCACGCTCGACACGTCGGCAATCACCATCAGCAGGTCTTGACCAACCCGCAGTTGAGAAAGGTTGGTGGCGAATGCCGCGTGGCCGGCAGCCTTCAGCCAGCGCAGCGCGAGTCGCCGGATGAGTTCGTCACTTTCGATCAGGGCGATGCGTCTTCTCGTGGCCACACCCATATTCGAACGCGCGAGCTTGTCCTTCGCGCGTCCGGGCGCAGCGCTTGCATGTCACATGACACACTCGGCCGCGCGGCAGACTCTTCGCCGGTAATCTGCCCCAAGACTCGAACCATGCCAGCAACATCTTCCCCATCGACAGTGGAAGCGGTCCACGTGCTCGCCGTCGACGACGACCCGTTGATCCGGCAGCTCATCACCAACTACCTGTCCGACTACGACATTCGAGTCACCGCTGTTGCTACCGAGCTCGAGATGCGGCGGGCCATGGAGAGTGGGCCGGTGGATCTCATCGTGCTCGATCTGCGGCTCGCCGGGGAGGACGGGATGCAGATCGCTCAACGCCTGCGCGAGAGTTCGAAGATTCCCATCATCATCCTGACTGGGCGGCTCGATGAAGCGGACCGCGTGATGGGGCTCGAGCTGGGCGCGGACGACTACCTAACCAAGCCGTTCTCGCCACGAGAGTTGTTGGCCCGCATCCGCGCGCTTCTTCGCAGGACGCGCATGCACGAGACCATCGCCGAGGTGGTCACGCACATCCGGTCGTACCGGTTCGAAGGGTGGGAGCTGAACCTTCGCCTGCGGCGACTGATTGCACCGGACGGGTCGAACGTTCCTCTGCGCAACGGTGAATTCAATCTCTTGCTGGTGTTTCTCGCGACGCCGCAGCGCGTCCTTGGTCGAGATCAACTGCTCGATCTTTCGCGATTGCACAACGCGGAGGTCTACGACCGCTCGGTCGATGTGATCGTCGGGCGGCTTCGCAAGAAGCTCGAAGGCAACCCGAAGGCCCCGAAGCTGATCGTCACCGAGCGTGGCGCGGGCTACATCCTGATGTGCCCGGTTCAGACCGTGCGCGCGTAACGCCGGTCGGCGTCATGCCGACACGGCCTCGCGGCCGACGTTAATTCGGATTAGCAGCGCCTTATCAGGACTGACAAGGACTAACTTGTTCCCGGCCCACTCGGGAACGATCATCGTTTCAGCGCGGCTTTCACGCACCGCGCTTTACCAAGGAAACGATCATGTCCGAGACCGCATTCGATTCACCGTTCTTCGTCAATCGCCGCCAAGTTCTCGTTGCAGGCGCGAGCGGCGTCGGCGCTCTGTCTTTCCCCACCGCAGCACTCGCTGCTAATTCTTCACCCAACCCGAAAGGAAACAGCACCATGGACACAGTCACGACCAAAGACGGCACCAAGATCTTCTTCAAGGACTGGGGAAGCGGTCAGCCGATCTTCTTCCACCACGGTTGGCCGCTGTCGGCTGACGACTGGGATGCCCAGATGATGTACTTCCTGGCGCGTGGCTACCGTGTCATCGCGCACGACCGCCGCGGCCATGGCCGTTCGACGCAGACGGCCAAAGGGCACGACATGGACACGTATGCAAGCGACGCGTTCGAAGTCGTCAAGGCCCTCGATCTGAAGGACGCCATCCACGTCGGCCATTCCACTGGCGGCGGGGAGGTGACGCGCTACGTGGCGAAGTTCGGCAAGGGCCGCGTCGCTAAAGCGGTGCTGATCAGTGCGATCCCTCCGCTCTTCATGAAGACGGACAAGAACCCGGAAGGTGTTCCGAAGGAAGTCGTGGACAGCATTCGCGACGGCACGGCTAACCACCGGTCGCAGTTCTACAAGGACATCACGATCCCCTTCTATGGCTTCAACCGGCCCGGCGCCGTGGTTTCCGAAGGCATTCGCGAGAACTGGTGGCGCCAGGGCATGATGGGCAGCATTCAGGCGCAGTACGAGTGCATCCGCGTGTTGTCCGAAACGGAATTCTTCGACGACCTGAAGATGATCGATGTTCCTGTTCTGGTGATGCACGGAGAGGACGACCAGATCTGCCCGTTCCCGACCACGGGCGCCAAGTCGGTCAAGCTGTTGAAGCACGGCAGGTTGAAGTCCTACCCTGGGTTGCCGCACGGCATGCCGACCACCCACGCCGAGATCATCAACGCGGACTTGCTGGCGTTCTTCAAGTCCTGACACTTCGGCTCAGCCTTCTGAGCTCCGGCCAGCGCTTGTCCGTGACCGGCGCCCGCGGCTGCATTGAAGTTTGGGAACCCCTTTCGAGACGCTCGGAAACGAGCCCTCAAAGCCGACATCCGTGACCGTCAGGTTGTGGCCGCATGCGGTCACTCCAATCGTACGCTTCGGGCCAAATGAAGTCTCGCCACTGCTTCCGCTCAAACGTTTGTGGTTTCTCCGGATGAGCATCGGCGTACGAGATGCCCGTCACGCAGCCGCTGCTGTTCGCGGTCTACGTTCTGACCGCATGCCACATATGGGCTCCGAAATGCCAACCGACGGAGAGCGGGATAGCCAAGAGAAAGGGTACGACCATGGCCCACCAAACGACATGAAAGTACGGTGCCGTTTTCTGTGTCCATGGCGACACGCCGCGGTATAGCGCGTAAAAGAACATCGGAACAGACACGTAGAAAAACGCTTCGCCGTAGCCTAACTCGGTTGCGGTCAGGCCACCGAAGACATACCAGACGGTGAATGACAAGGGCCACCGAAACGAATGCCAGTGTTGACGGAGCGTATTGGTGAGTGACATATACGCATGCGCCGATAGACTCCGACGCGACAGAGGGTCAGGCGACCTGCGCGCGTGAACCAGCGTGAACCACGCCCGCATACAGACCGAGGCCGACAAGCACAAGTCCATAGATTGCAATCGGCTGGGTGACGGCGGCAGGAGACCAGAATGCCGGGTCAGAGCCCGCGAACTCCAAATAGAGCGCCAGGTTGCAGGCCGACCAAACCGCGAGCCAGGACCCCACTATCGTCATCGCGAGCGACCGGGGCTTCACGGGCTCAGGCGCCATGCGCCGGAATGCGACACCGAGGGCCAGCGCAACGGGGCCACTCGGCACCGCGCCGATGAAGAGAGGTTTTAGGTTGAGGGCTACGACAAGTTGTGCCGCGCTCAGGTTCTCTCGCTCCGTAAGCCACCCCGACTCTGGGAACACGCTGACAGCGCCGACGAGCATGAACTCCACGCCAAACAGCATGGCGAGGGCGCATGGCAGGACGACGAAGTGAAAAATCGGCGACGGCAACTTACTCATGACGAGACCTCACTGCAAGAGCTTGAATTCGCCGGCGTAGACGGCGGCTATCGTCAGCGAGATGACGATGGCACCGACGATAACCGAGAGCATCATCCCGAGCCCGGAGTCAGGCTCTATGTAGTCTTGAATTGCCGCCGGCAGCTGTCGATAAAGGAACCTGCCAACGGGCAGGGAAAGCCCAAACGAGGCTTGCGCGAAAAACTCGAACACGGGTCAGTCGCGGCCCGAGACCGGGCCTGGAAGTGGTTCTTTGACAGCGTGCGCCGCAGGTAGTGTCATTGTCGACAAATGTCGGAAGTGGTACTCCATGATGAGCCACTGAACGAACCCGAAGAGCAGCCCGCCGAGAATGATGAGTGGCGAGCTATCGCCAAGAATCCGGGTGGCAAAGGGCATGTCTGTTCCCGGTCCGAAGAACATGAGGAGCCAGGCGCCAACGAGCATTGGCAAGGCGAAGAAGACGACGCCACGCATCACCGAAAACCGCAACGGTTGAACATGGCCGTTGCTTGCCCACCGGCTGACAAAGCGTTCGTCTCTGCGGCGGGCCCATTCGGCAAAGCCCCTTTCGAACCTTGCGAACATTCTGTACTCCTGACGTTCGACTTCGACGAGGATGTCCCTCAGTCGGAACTGCACGTGCCCTCGGCGCCAGCCATATTTCGCCACACCGCGAGACCTGTGACAAGGGAAATCGTGGCAGCCAATAGATTGATGCCTCCGATGAGTTCTGCTCCACCTCCGCCTAGGCTCAGCTGGAGTTGGCTGCCTATGACCGTGCGATGAAGGTTGTCGCAGCATGGGCCTTCACTCTCACATCACTCTGCCTCCGATCGCTTTGGTGACGAGCCAGAGAGAGTCGAACAGAGTGGCGAAACGATGGGGTTATGGAAGCGCTCCGTTCTTTCCATCAGGTTCCGTAGGCGGTCGCTGCTCGCAGTTGACTGATGCGTCGGGGGCGTTCGCCTATTGCGTCCAGCTCGTGCCGAAGGAATCGCGCACGTCCATCGACACTGCTTCAATCCTTGTCCACGAAGCCGCACACATCTTCCAGTTCATGATGGACGCGGTGAACGAAGACAAGCCGGGAACAGAGGTCGAGGCATACACGCTGCAAGCGATCAGCCACAAACTGTTCACCCTGTACTCTGAGACGATGCAATGACGGTCGATCAGATCATGCAGGAGACGAAGGAGTTGATGGCTCTGAACACACGGAACCATCACCTTCCAGCGCTTGAGCAGTACCGACTCGCTCTGCTGGCCGTCCTCAAACAGTCAGCGTAAGCGCTACTGATCAACGTGAGCCGGTGTGAAATACTTCGGCCCACCTTCCGCCAGCGAGAACTACGTATGAAGCCACGGCTGTTTGTAGCGTCGTCAATAGAGAGCCTCGGTGTCGCATACGCGGTTCAGGAGAATCTAGACCACGAGATGGAAGTGACGGTGTGGAGCCAAGGGGCGTTCGATCTCAGCCGCACTCCCCTGCAGTCGCTGGTCAAGATGGCGAAGAATGTAGACGGAGCGGCGTTCGTCTTTAGCCCAAACGATCAGCTAATCGTTCGCGGGGAGACGAAACCGGCGGTTCGCGACAACGTCATCTTCGAGTTGGGCCTGTTCGTGGGAGTGCTCGGATCGGACAAGTGCTTCGTAGTGAAGCCTCGCTCCTTCCCGACTCTCAACTTCCCGTCCGACTTGATGGGCATGACTCCTACTGACTATGCGGACGACCGAGCTGACAAGAACACCGTTGCAGCGCTTGGATTGGCATGCAATCAAATCAGGCGAGCGCTCAAGGAAGACACAACGCCGCTCCCACCACCAACGCGCCACCGTACACACGACTCGATGTCGTTCATCGTCGTAGAAACGCTTGAGCAGATCGTCACAGGGAAGCTGTTTCGCCTGTACTTCAATCCACCACGCTACAAGCACATCAAGTTCGAAGCGGACGGGAAGATCAGCGAGGGCAAGAACGACAACGAAGCGACATGGCGAATCGTCAATGACCAGCTAGAGCTTGTGCAGACCGACGGTAAGGTCCACAACACGTTCACGTACGATCGATCACAGGCACGGTTCTTCGCGGAAGGTGTATCGCAGAAGGGTCTTGGCGGGCAGTACATCGCTCCTGCGGTGTGACCTAGATCGGCAATCGCTTCTTCGGATTGACCTGGGCTGGATGGACGACCGGCTGCACAAGTCCAGTTTTCATCAGTGCCTTCAGGTCTATCCCGTCGAGCAGCATAACGGCCTCATACGCATCCATCAGGCAGTCATGGATCTCGGTCAGGTCAGCGAGCATGATGTCTCGACCTTCATCACTGCTACGTCGAAGGTTGTGATGCCTGAAGAAGTGGTGAGACAGCCGGTTCCTCTCGTCTAGCGCTTTCTCCAACTGTGCCTTGAGCGGATCGAACGCAGGGCCAGTCTTCTGAAGCTTGCGTAGCAGTTGACCGAGCGTGTGCTTGTTGACCTCGTCGAGCAGCTCCTTCGCGCGCTTCGGATTCTTGACGTTGATCAGATTCTCCGCATGCACCTGATGGTCGATCATCATGTTGCCCAAATGCGTTTCCAGGAGCTGTGCCGCCTCGGCTGCATTGCCGAATTGCTGGTGAACTTGCTCGATCGTTGCCACGACACGACCTCACTTCTTCACATTGATCTTCGCGACACACCTGTCACGAATCGGTCCAACCTTGTCATATGCAGACTTCATGTCTGGCTTGAGTTTGGCGTATCCAGTCTCTTCCTTCGTCTGCGTGGTGATCGCGATGTAGTCGGAGAACGACCATGCGATCGGCAGTTCTTCCATAACGCAGCCGCAAAACGGTGCGTAGCCGATTGCACGTCTACAGTCAGCCTCGCGCTTCTTGAGCATCACATCCAGCGACACATCGAGCTTGTTGAGAACAGCTTGTGCGCGCTCAATGTCAGCAAGCCGCTGCTCATCTGCCAACGTCATCTGTGCTGATGCAGCACCCGACATGCAGATCAAAAGCACCGCGATGGTCATCCTCATGTTCGCACCCCCCAAGTCATTTCTTCTCAGCCGCTTTGGCCGCTTCCTTCAGAACGAGTGGCGTGTCAGCACCAACAGGACCACTGCCTGATTGCCACCAAGCATCCCCGGTGTCGCCAGAGTACATCTGAGTGAGCGTCCAGTTCTTCCACTTGTCGTCTTCGAGCTTCGCTACCGCTGCATTGCCATGTGTCGCGATCGCCCGGAGTGCATTGATCACGGCGATGCATACGGTAGTTGTGAACAGCAACTTGTACCCCGTCATCTTGTCGGTCGCCTTGACCTTCTCTTTGCCATCGCGACGCAGCAGCTTGTTCAGAATCTCGGCCTTCCGGTCGTCCGACTGCGTGTCAAAGAACGACCACAGCGTGCTGCCAAGGTACTTGACGTTGTGAGCGAACCGGTTGCGCATCCACGCAACGATTTCGAGCGCTTCGTAGTCCTGCTGATCGATGATGCCGAACTTCCTGGCGAGATGTAGGCGACGGTTGTTCGACAAGTCAGCGAAGTGATCGAACAGCTCGTTGTTCTTGACGTGCAGGACGAGCGCATGTGTAACTGAAGCCTCGATGATTACAGCGAGCTTGATGACGAGTGCCCAGTCGTCTGACTCTTTCAGCGTCTCGTCGATGAAGCCGACCTTGATCCCTAGACGTTCTTCCAGGGTGGCCTGCAGCGCAAGACGTTCCTTACGCCTCGCCGCCCGCTTCTCCATCATCGCGATCTCTTCGGCCGTCATGGGCTCGTCGTCTTCATCCTTGGTCGCCACGTGTTCCTCCTTGACGCTGCCTGCCCGATGCCTATACTGTGCTTTCAT
>Ga0307510_10000147_pt1 | contig 58704 bp, 59 predicted proteins | sample 12_EM_MG_FD_207224 | JGI IMG/M metagenome (GOLD analysis project Ga0307510, IMG submission 207224) | Populus trichocarpa ectomycorrhiza microbial communities from riparian zone in the Pacific Northwest, United States - 12_EM | ecosystem: Host-associated > Plants > Roots > Unclassified | place... | reverse complement strand
TCTATACAAGTTCACCCTGATGATGAGCTGGCCAAAAAGCGTCATAACTCATTTGGTAAAACCGAAATGTGGTACGTGATTGAGGCTGATCCGGGTTCGACACTGATATCCGGGTTCAATCAGCAGGTTAGTGAGCAAATTTATGTTGATAAGCTGAATAGTGGCCACATTATGGATATCCTTAACCGGGAAGATGTTTCAGCAGGTGATGTTTTCTTTTTACCTGCCGGAAGAGTACACACCATAGGCAAGGGTTTGCTTATAGCAGAGATACAACAAACCTCAGATATTACCTACCGCATCTATGACTTTGACCGTGTAGACGACAAAGGCAATAAACGTGAATTACATACCGAAGAGGCTCTTGCAGCCATTGATTACAACTTCTACCCCGAATACAAGACGAAATATCATCCTGAAAAGAACGAAACGGTAAAACTGGTAAAATGCCCTTATTTTACCACCAATGTGCTGGATTTTACAGAAGGTACTTCAAAGGACTATTCAAGCCTCGATTCATTTGTGATACATGTATGCGTTGAAGGCGAATATGTAATTGAAGCGGATGGCAAACAATACCCTGTAAAAATGGGTGAGTGTATATTGTTACCCAAGACAATAAATTCGGTTGAATTGAAAACCACTAAAGGCTTTAAAATACTTGAAAGTTATATAGAATAAGGTAGTGAGTGGTCAATGGTGAGTAGTGAGTGAAGTTAAACCAATCAATTTACTCACTACTCACCATTGACTGCTCACAACTCACTAAACTAACTTAATAGTAAACTTAGTTCCTTCATTTACCTTGCTGTCAACACTGATGGTGCCGCCCAATGCTTCTATCTGGTTGCGGGTGATGAACAGACCAATGCCCTTAGCTTCAGGGTGATTATGGAAGGTTTTGTACATGCCGAATACGCTGTCGCCATAGCGCGCCATATCTATCCCTAAACCGTTATCTTCAAAATACAGGTAAATATGGTTACCTTCTTTTGCAGTGCTGCATTTTATTACCGGAGTACGGCCCGGCTGCCTGTATTTAAGGGCATTGGTTAGCAGGTTCTGCAGGATACTTTCAAGGTAAGCAGGAATATAATTTACATCCGGGCATTTACTGAAATCGTATTCAATCACTGCTTTTGTCGACTCTATATTGCTCTCCAGTGCCGAAATGACATTTTTAAATGCCGCTTCAAAATCCAGTCGTTTTCTTTCCTTACCGATCTCGGTCTGAATTTTAACGATCTCGCTCAAGTGATCGATAGTTGTCTTTAAGCTCTCGCTGATCGATTTGATATGCGCGAATATCTCTTTTTTATCATCTGGTACGTCGGTTTGATCGTGCAGGTTAACCATAAACTGCAGGTTACCGGTATGCGAACGCAGGTTGTGTGACACGATATAGGCAAAGTTTTGAAGGCGTTTGTTCTGATCGCTCAGCAGGTTAACCGCATTCTGAACATCCATCTCCTTCTTTTTGATGTAGTCGATGTTCTGAAAAACGCACCTTGCTGTTACACACTGGCCATATTCGTCAATTACTGCAATACCACGCGCCCGTAACCATATCTGGTTGTTCCTTGCAGTACGGAATAAAAGCTCCAGGTCAAATGGCTGGGAATATTTGATAATATTATCAATAGCCGCGCTCATTACTTCACGGTACTGAGGCTCAAAGAAGCTTACAGTTTCCTCTATGGTCAGCTTTACCGTATCCTGTAACTCAAATATATCATAGGCCTCACGCGACAAGGTGATGGTCCTGCTCTTCACATCGATCTCCCAACCACCGATCTTGGCGATCTTGATGGTTTCTTTAAAAAGAAAATCGTTGCGGTTGGCCTGTAGCTCTAAAAGCTTAAAATCATGAACATCTACTATTGTACCGGTGATCTTCGGTTCTGCCTTATCCCCCCATCTTTTTATAGTGCTCTCAAACCAGCGGTAGCCTTTTTTCTTTGTTAAAAGACGGATAAGGACGGTTTCAGTTGGGTCTTGAAGATGTCTGTTGAGCGATTTTTGGAATATGGGTTTATCCTCGTAGTACAGAAGATTTTCGAAAAAGAAGTCGTACGTGCTTGGTATATCTCCAACGTCATATCCTAAAATAGAATAAAACCCGGAAGACCACTTCACGTCCTTCGTGATGATGTTATACTCCCATATACCGGTGTTTATTGCATTAATAAGCTCGGTAATATGGAAATCGCCATCATAAGAAAATTTGTCTCCTTCTGTAAAGCTCATATTCTCAGATAGTCACAATATTTTTATGATGGTCAAGTATATGTTTTGCCATTAGTTCAATTTAGTTAGGAACAGATATTCACTGCCACAATGGTAATAGATAACAAATTAGATACCAATCATTTAAAGCAAGCCTAAAGGATTAGGTGTATTCCTTATTTACTTCATTTACAACTCGTTATTTTACGTAAAAAAACCACATAAAGTTCCGTTTCCAAATCAATTTCCGCGATTTTCCCCGTATAACAGGCCTTAAAACGGGTAATTAATTGCCCATATGCTGTTGATGCTCAAAGCGGTAGTTATGCAGTATAAAAAGAGAACTTTTTATATAAAATTGATGTAAAGGTTTTTTCGGGCTTAATCAGCAAAGCCTTTTTTCGCCAGTTTTTTGTGAACCTCAACGGTTTGCATCAAAGCTGCAGACCCATACCAGGGATGTAGTTCCATCACCAGCGAGCCTGCTTTTATGGCCGGATCGGTTTCTGTTAATTTTTTTGCTTCGTCGATTGTAGTAACATTAAAAATGAAGATGCCTTTGATCGGTTGATCATCCATAAACGGACCTGCAACAATAAGCTTTCCCTCACCGGCAAGGCGTGTGATATTTTTCAGGTGTGCCATTTGCAGCTGCATCCGGGCAGCAGAATCCTTGAGCCGGTTTGGTCCGGCTTTTAAAAATGCCATTACATATTGTTTCATCCCGTAATCATCGGCGCCAAGTTTTTGGGCCAATTGGGGATCATACTGCGGATTTTTTGATTGTGCAAGGCAATTGACGCTGCCAATTAACAATAGCGCGATAAGCAGGTTTCGTATCATGATTAAATTGATTAGGGATATAAATATACTAATCCTTAAATTTCTTATCAAATTCGTTTAAAGCATCTTTTGCTATCCATTTTGCAGCTTTGCTTTCCTGTTGTGCTATCCTGTTGGCACATTCAATAGCTATTTTATGCAGGTTTCTATTTCTTTTACCGATTTGCCTTAAAGCCCAGTTGACCGCCTTTTTTACAAAGTTCCGGTCGTCCCAGGCTTCCCTTTCAATGACCGGAAAAAATTGCATAAACTCTTCATTACCTGCTTTTTTGTTGTGCACGGCAAATTCTGCCATCAGCACAAATCCTGCACGCTTAATAAATTCTTTCTCCGATAAACTGTATTGCAAAGCCTTTTCAAGGGCATAGGGTGTACGTACAAACAGATTTCCGCATAACTGGTCGCATACTTCCCACGAATTGAAATCTGATACCCAGTGGTCCATCTGCTGTTCGGTAACCTGTTTCCGGTCATCAACCAGCGACGCCAGTATCTGGCACTCCCTTATACCTGTCTCCCATAGCTCAAGTGCCAGGGCATGATCTTTTTTGGTCCCTTTGGCCAGTTTCCGTATTTCCGGCATGGTAACTCCTAACGCTGATGAAACATCGATACCATAGCGGCTCATCCCCTCAAGGCGCGACGCATCGGCGCTTTGTCTTAATTGCTCTATAACCTCACGAACATTCATGAAAGAAAATTAAGAATTTGTAATCACAAAAAAGCCGGGATAAAACCCAGCTCAAGTATTAAAATAATTCCGACTTCAGACTTCCGAAATCCGACTTCTTACAGATTTCCTCTCAGATCCTGCTCGTGCTCTATCGCTTCAAACAAGGCTTTAAAATTACCTGCGCCAAATGATTTGGCTCCTTTGCGCTGTATGATCTCGAAAAATACCGTTGGCCTGTCTTCCAGCGGTTTGGTGAAGATCTGCAACAGGTAGCCCTGATCATCCCTATCAACTAAAATACCCAACTCTTTCAATGGAGCCAGGTCTTCATCGATATGGCCCACACGACTCAAAAGATCATCATAATAAGTGGTTGGAACGTGTAAAAATTCTACCCCACGATTCTTTAACTCCGTTACCGTTTCTACAATATGGTCAGTCGCCAAAGCCAGGTGCTGTACGCCCTCACCTTCATAAAATTCAAGGTATTCTTCTATCTGTGATTTCTTTTTACCTTCTGCCGGTTCATTGATCGGGAATTTCACATATCCGTTGCCGTTGCTCATTACCTTGCTCATTAAAGCCGAGTACTCCGTCGATATCATTTTATCATCAAAGGTCAGGATGTTTTTAAAGCCCATCACCTCTTCATAAAAATGAACCCACTCGTTCATCTTATGCCAGCCTACATTACCTACACAGTGGTCAACATACATCAACCCGGCAGGGCTTGGATTATAATCCGATTTCCATTCCTGGTAGCCAGGTAAAAAGATGCCGTTATAGTTCTTTCGCTCTACAAATAAATGCGCCGTTTCGCCATACAGCTTTATCCCGCTTGTGCGTACTTCGCCATGGTTGTCCTTCAAAGTCTGTGGTTGCTGGTAAGCCTCTGCACCGCGTTTTGTAGTCTGCTCAAAAGCATCGTAAGCATCATCTACCCAAAGTGCCAGTACCTTTACTCCGTCACCATGTTTTTTTAGGTGATCGGCTATCGGGTGATCCGAATGCAATGGAGTAGTCAGTACCAACCGTATCTTATCCTGTTTTAATACATATGATGCCCGGTCGCGTACCCCTGTCTCCGGGCCAGCATAAGCCAGGCTCTGAAAGCCAAAGGCCGTTTTATAAAAGTGAGCCGCCTGCTTGGCGTTGCCCACATAAAATTCAACATAATCCGTACCGTTCAATGGTAAAAAATCAGTTGATTGTGGTTTCTTATCTATGGTTAATGTTTCCATTTTGGTTGTATTGGTTGTAAATGTTGTAAGGGTTGTATTGGTTGTAATAGTTGCTGGGGCTTTTAACCACTTCAACTGCTACAACTAATTTAACTACTCAGCCCAGCTTCTGTAATAATTTTCGTCCTCAATTTTTATAGCGTCCTCGGTGAGCATCAACGGCCTGAAGGGGTCTATCATTACCGCCAGTTCGTCTGTTGATTCTTTGCCTATCGATTTTTCTACACTGCCCGGATGCGGTCCGTGAGGTATGCCGCCGGGATGCAGGGTGATTTGTCCTTTCACTACGCTCTTACGGCTCATAAAGTCGCCGTCTACATAGTATAAAATCTCGTCGCTATCCACATTGCTGTGGTTGTAGGGTGCCGGGATGGATAGGGGATGATAATCAAACTTGCGTGGTACAAATGAGCAGATCACGAAGTTGTTCCCTTCAAAGGTCTGATGTACCGGAGGTGGTTGGTGTAATCTCCCTGTTATCGGCTCAAAGTTGTGTATCGAGAATCCATACGGATAATGATAGCCGTCCCAGCCCACAAAATCAAAAGGGTGCGTACCATAGATGTATGGATAGATCAACCCCTGCTTTTTGATGAGTATCTTAAAATCACCTTTCTGGTCATGTGTTTCCAGATCAGTCGGTAGCTTCAGGTCACGTTCACAGTAAGGCGAGTGCTCCATTAGCTGGCCATACTGGTTCAGATAACGCTTTGGCGAACGTATGGGGCTAAAGCTCTCTACAATAAACAGGCGGTTATCCTCAGTATCAAATTCCATCTGGTAAATAGTACCACGCGGTACGATCAGGTAATCACCATACTCAAATTTGATGTTGCCGTAACCAGTTTTCAAAGTTCCAGAGCCTACATGAACGAATATCACTTCATCAGCCTGGCTGTTCTTGTAAAAATAGTCGGTCATGCTTTTGCGGGGGGCTGCCAGCGAGATGTGCAAGTCACTGTTCACTAAGACCGGCTTGCGGCTTTTCAGATAATCATCCTCCGGCTCAATTTTAAAACCGATGAGGCTGGTATGTTTCAGGTGCTTCTCGCGTGCTATTTTGGGCTCGACAGAATACGGCTCACCCAAAGTTTTTACAATAGTAGGCGGATAAGCATGGTATACCAGCGAGTAAAGGCTCGAAAAGCCTTCGGTGGATACCAGCTCTTCGGCGTATAAAGTGCCGTCGGGTTTACGGAATTGCGTATGCCGCTTCGGCGGAATTTTTCCTAATTTATGATAGACAGGCATGGTTTATTTTTGGTTGTAAAGTTGGAATGTTGTAAAGTTGAAAGGTTTTTATAATCAATCACTTACACCATTCTGCTATAAAACGAATATGAGGCTATAATAGTTTTAAGGGTTTGCTGTAAGGGGGTAAATTTCAACCTTACAACTTTTCAACAAAAGCTTAGTACTGCGCCAGTACAATTTTGGCGAGCACAGCATCCCTGAAAGACGAGGCATCACTCATAGAAGTAAGCCCGAGGGAAAATAGAAAATGTTTTTGTATGCTCAGCATTTCTATACAAAGTTAGGTTAGATATATTTAATATGCAAGGGTGGTTGATTGGGTTGATTGAGTTGGATTAGGTTGATTGAGTTGACTAAGTTGATGAAAGCTAATTCATTGCCGTTGGTTTTAACCAACGGAATACAGAGAGGGAAAGAAACGGCTTTAGCCAAACTCTAATTTAGGCTAAAGCCGGATGTGCCAATCTTTCAATCCGCCCCATAAATGGGACGGCAATGAAAATAATAATACTGAATAATTACCTAACTTACTCAATTAATCCAACCGCTTAACCCAATCAACTTAATCCAACTCAATCAACCATTCAACTAAAAATAATTAGCTTTGACGAACCAATTCAACCGTAAATGAAATTAGTATCCTATAAAACCGAAGACCGCGAGCATCTGGGCATCTATGTAAACGGGCATATTTATAACCTTAACTCGTGCCATAAGCTGCTTCCCGACAATATGAACGAGTTTTTATGGGGTGGCGATGAACTGATGGAACGCGCCAAAAAGGTGAACGACGAGATAGCCTCCGGTAAGATGGAAGCAAAAGAAGAGTTGTTTTTCGAATTGCTTGCCCCCGTGCCTCACCCAACATCGTGCAGGGATGGTTATGCCTTCCGTCAGCATGTGGAGGCGGCAAGGCGCAACCGCAAGGCGCCTATGATACCTGAGTTCGATCAGTATCCTATCTTTTACTTCACCAATCACAATGCCATACAGGGCACAGGCGAGATAGAGTGCATGCCCGACCATTTCCAGAAGCTCGATTTTGAACTGGAAGTAGCCGTTGCCCTCAACAAAAAAGGCCGCAACATTAAGGCTGCCGATGCCGACAGCTACATAGCAGGTTACATGATCATGAATGATATGAGTGCGCGTACCCTGCAAATGGAGGAGATGCTGTTAAACCTCGGTCCGGCAAAGGGTAAGGATTTTTCAACCGTTATTGGTCCGTGGCTGGTTACGCCTGATGAGCTGGAGCCTTATAAGATCGCCGCAAAACCCAACCATACCGGCAATAATTATAACCTGGTGATGAAGTGCCATGTAAATGGCAATCAGGTATCCTACGGCAATATGGCCGATATGGACTGGACCTTTGCCGAGATCATTGAACGTTGTGCCTATGGCTGCGACGTACTCCCCGGCGATGTTATTGGTTCAGGCACTGTAGGCACAGGCTGCTTTTTGGAACTGAACGGCACAGGTTTGCTCCACAATGCTGACTATGAACCCCAATGGCTGCAGCCCGGCGATTTGGTTGAGATGGAAGTGACAGGATTAGGCATACTAAGCAACGTCATCAAAAAGGCAAATAGTAAGTTTTCGATACTGGATTTGAAGAAGTGATCACTGGGTATTAAAATATATGCTGACACTAAAAATATCCGATCTTACCATCCCCGAACTGCACAATTACCTGCAATATGCTATTGCACCGCGGCCCATCTGTTTTGCATCTACGATAGATAAGGAGGGTAATGTGAACCTGAGCCCGTTCAGTTTTTTTAATTTGTTCAGCACCAATCCTCCTATTTGCATCTTTTCGCCATCGCGCAGGGTGAGGGACAATACCACCAAGCATACGCTGGAAAATATACTGGAAGTGCCCGAGTGCGTGATCAACATTGTGACTTACGATATGGTGCAGCAAACATCGCTGGCCAGTGTGGAGTATCCGAAGGGGGTGAATGAGTTTATCAAGGCAGGCTTTACACCTATTGCGTCGGAGTTGGTAAGGCCGCCCAGGGTAGCTGAGTCGCCGGTGCAACTGGAGTGTGTGGTGAACGAGGTAAAAGCTTTAGGCGATGGTCCCGGTGCAGGTAATCTGGTAATTGCCGAGATCAAGCTGATGCATATTGACGAAAAGATACTGGATTCCGAAGGCAAAATAGATCAGCAGAAACTGGAGCATGTAGCACGCCTCGGCGGCGACTGGTATTGCCGCGTCAACAGCGATAACCTGTTTAAAGTAGCCAAACCCGTGCGCACCATGGGTATTGGTGTGGATGCTATCCCTTATGCCATCCGTAATTCAAAAATATTAACGGGCAATAACCTCGGTCAGTTGGGTAATGTAGAAGCCCTGCCCACCGACGAAACTATCGACGATTACAGCCAGTCCCCCGAAATAAAGGAACTGCTGGACGCCACCATCGGTGACAGCCAAACCCGTGAAACGCAACTGCACCTGAAGGCCAAGCAATTGCTGGATGAGGATAGGGTTGATGAGGCGTGGAAGGTGTTGTTGATGGGGTAGGTGCTACGAATCAATATCTAAACTCAAAAGAATGTCTCCGTTAGGTGATTTATAAACGAGGATATGATCCAAAGCTAAGTCTGCCAGGTCATGCCCCCAGATACCGTGCTTCCCGTCAGTTTGATTCCGGTTATAAAGAGTTGTTCTTTTATCGGCAGGAATAGTTTTAGTAGTAGCAGTAGTTTCTTCCTCCTGGTAAATCTGGTGATACTTTTCACTTATTTGTTTCACAAGCTGTTCCCGGGTAAATCCATTATTCGATGTCAGTTCGAATCTGGCCTCTTTAGTTAAAGGATAGTCGATGATCAATATTACTTTGTTATCGCTTATCACCACTTCATCTTTATCAATCAACTGACTCAAATTCTTATCCGAAAATTCAAGTTCAATTCATGGAATAAAACCTTCTTTAAAATCAGTTACATTATCTGTTTTAACCTTAAAATCTATTCTCGTTGTGAGGATCCCAAGACTGTCTGTGGTCTTATCAACAGCTTGTTGTTCGCGTTCTTTTAAGAACTTGTCATAGCTTTTTGAGGCAGTATCTATCTGGAGATGTGATTGCGCCGGGGTATGGTTACAGGCAAAAATACTTACAAGGAGCAGCGATAAACATATTTTGGATAACATGATAAGTTTAGTTTCTTCCTCAGCATAGGTGCTGACGGGATAAAAATAATTAAAAACAACTTAACGGAACGAATAAACTTGTCCTGTTTTGTCCCAAAGGCTACCGGCTTAGAAAACGAACGAACACTTAAGCGCATGTAATGCTGAGGCACTTGAAGCATTGGCGGGCAAAGGCCTTTACGCTCACCCTTCGAGTGCCTCAGGGTGACACCCATTTTACTTCTCTCCAAATTTATAGGTCTTATTGACAACTGATACCACCGGCGGTACGTGTTTATACTCAAAAATATCGTAACCGGGTTTCAGTCGCTGCCAAAAGGAAACGTAGGGGTAGTTTGAGTATTTATCAATATTCTGATTGGTGAGCTTGAACGGAAAAATAGCGACATCAACCGACTTTTGTCCATGTAAAAAAGCCTCATAAACCATGGTGTATATCTCCTCGATCATCGGGTCGGTCATGGCATAGCAGCCGATAGACCTGCAATCGCCGTGTATCATAATGGCGTTCCCAGTGTAGCCATGCTGCTGGTCGTAGTTATTGGGATAGCCTACATTAATGGCCAAATGATAATTGCTTACCGGGTTTAGCTGTGATGGCGTTATGCTGTAAAATCCTTCGGGGCACTTGCCGTCATGGTCGCGGGTTTTGGTGCCAAGTCCACCCGAGTAGGTGCATACCAGGTATTGCTTGAACAATTTATACTGTTTGCCCGATTTAACCCAGATCTCTAATGTGCCGGGTTCTTTAAATACCCGGATATAAATGGGTTGATCTTCTTTGAGGCCATTGCCGGCGAGTGCTTTCTGTAATTTTGGCCAAACGGCAGAGCGGATATCAGCAGCGCGTTTGCTGTCGGGAATGTAAGTTTTAGGGGCCGAAACAAAAAGTAGCGGCAGCAAAAATGTGATCAGGAACTTAGGCATTGGTTCAAAGGTTTTGAGTATAATGAACGCTAAAGATTAGGGAATATTATAGGGGGAAATAGGTTAATTAAGTTGATTGGGTTAAGTGGTTGATTGGGTTATTTTATTCAACTCAATCACCTTGTCCCACCTTGTCCCAAATGCTACCGGCTTAGAAAACGAACGAACAGTACAACGAATCGTCATTGCTGTAAGTGTGCGACGAAGCAATCTCTATGCTATACAGAGCGAACAGAAAGGTGTAGAACTTACATGACGGACCTGCCTATGTAGAGATGGCTTCGTACCTCGCCATGACGCGCGGAGATAAAATCCGACCTCAGAAATCCGACCTCTGACATCAAATCAAATCCCCAACACCTGCTTCAATTTAGCATAGCCGGTTTTACTTACAGGTATCTTGGCGCCTGATTTTAATATGGCGATGTGGGCATCCTTTTCGTAGGGGTCTATGCGGGTAATGTCCTGTATCTTGATAATGTAGGAGCGGTGCACGCGTACAAATTGGTCGGCATCCAGGGTCTGCTCAAAAAAGCTCATGGTCTTATTCTTCAGGAACGAACCTTCTTTGGTATGAACGCTTACATAGTCGTCGTCGGCTTCTAAATACTCCACATCAGCTACAGGGATGATCTTTACTTTAGTGCCTGTCTTTACCACGATACGCTCATGCTGCCCGGGTGATTGTGAAGCAGCTTCGAGCAGGCTTTCGGTTTGTTTGGCGGGATATTCTACAGGCTTTGTCGCCAGGAATTTTTCCACCGCCTTATTAAAACGTTCCTTGCTGAAAGGTTTCAGCAGGTAATCCACCGCATGGGTTTCAAAAGCCTTTATGGCATACTCATCAAAAGCAGTGGTAAATATTACAGCAGGCGGGTTCTCCACCAGTTCCAGCATCTCAAAACCGTTGATCTTGGGCATCTGCACGTCCAAAAAGATCAGGTCGGGCTGGTGCTGTTGTATGGCTTTCAGGCCTTCGAAGCCGTCGTTGCATTCGCCTAATACTTCAATACTATCCTTAAATCCCTGCAAATATTCGAGTACAACCATCCGTGCCAAAGGTTCATCATCAATCAGTAATACTCGCTTCATGCTTGTGGAATTTTAATAATTGTTGTAAATATATTATCATTTGCGTGAGTTTCAACAAGGTCAGTGCGTGCATACAACAAATCGAGTCTTCTTTGTACCCCGCTAAGCCCGAATCCGGTGCCTCTTCTTGGGCGTGCAGTAGTCGGGTCGTATGGGTTTTGTATCATAATAATCAGGTAGTTATCGTCCCATTCGGCACGTATGCTTACGGTTACACTGTCGGTAGTATCGTATAAACCAAATTTAATGGCATTTTCTACAATCGGCTGCAATATCATTGGCGGCAGGGTACATTCCTGGCATTTGGTATCGCAGCTTATCTCGGTCATCAAACGGTGACCGAAGCGTACCTTTTCAATATCCAAATATAATTGCAGATGCGCCAGTTCTTCAGTCAGGGTTACATTTTGCTGATCGTCTTTTTTTAAGGTACCACGCAAAAAGTCAGATAACTGGTGTATCATCTTACGTGCCTGGTCGGGTTTAAAGCCAATCAGCGCATTGATGGAGTTCAAACTATTAAACAAAAAGTGTGGCTGCAATTGCTGACGAAGGTTATACAATTCGGCATCACGGGCAAGTTTTTCGGCCTCGGCTTTCCTGTTTTCATTTTCCTTCTGGTCAAGTTGGGAGTAATAGATCATACTGATCATGGCCATCCAGCCTATCGCCAAAAAGTCGGTAAACAAGCGTATGGTGACCGATTGTATCACAAAGTTGCTGTAAACCGAGCTGCTGGTTACATAAGGCAGTATCCAGCGCGAGCCAAAAGCACAGGCAAGCGCCAATGCGCCGCACCATGTCAGGATATTGATATAACTGCCTTTACCCGGCTGAAAGTAACGCAGGTTGTTATTTATGAGCCAGCAGGCAGCGCCCAGCAGCAAGGTGCTCACCAGTCCGTCGGTAATGGCAATAAACCAGGTAAAGCCAAACCCGTGCACCAAATAGGTTAACAATGCGGCCCATACAAGGCCACCTGTTAAAAATGCCGCGCGTAGTCTGGAAAATGTAAGCTGTGTGCCTGCCAAAACCGTTTGCTTTTGTATTTATAAATTTAGTTTCTCACGCCCAATAGGGCCGATTTATGATGAGCCCATGCCATGTAAAGGTCGGCATCGGCTGCTTCATGAATCTGGTAATATAATTCGGTGCCGTCTGTCAGATCATTTAGGGGATTGATCTCGGCTACATCAATAAACTGCCATTTTACCGGCTGGTGCTGATTGTTTAAAAAACTATCCTGGCTGCTAAGGCCAATATTTGTGGCTTTTTCAAATGCCTGGTGCTCGTCTTCGGCACTTATCAATCTTAATTGCTCATCAAATTGTGCGAGATGGCTGCCATCTCCGCTGATGATCCTGAACACTATTTTAGCTACATACCAATTCATATTCAGCAAAATTTTAATTAATAACTGCGGATGTCTATTCCTGCAAATATGGAAACACCTTTGAGTACCAGTATCTTTTCGTTACCGGTGGCGGTGGTCCTGATTCTTTTGTCATCTACGCTGGCAAATACAGCGGCTATATCCGACACTACCTGCCAGTTGGAGGGGACAACTATTTTGGTACCGCCGAATATTTGGGTAATGTCGAGTACGACGCGGCCATTGATATCGGCTTGTGTCAGGTCGAGCTCGGCTCCACCAAAAATATTAACTATCTCACCTCCTTTAAAGTCTTTGGCAAGGATGGTCTTTTTTACCCCACCAAATACAGATACTGCATCAAGATAATCATCACCATAAGTGTGTTTAAAATTGGCGCCAAAGTCGTTATTAGGCTTATTTGGATCATTGGGCGTATTGGGGTCATTAGGGGCATTCGGATCAGCAGGAGGAGGGGTTTGACCTGGATTCTGGTTAAAGCTGGCCCATTTATCCCAACGCTCTTTATTCCTGTCAAAGCGATTACCGCGTCTTAGTATCATCCACAAACCAAATACGATGATACCAACCGGCCAGGTAACCCGCCCGACGTTGTAGCCCGGCATCGCGGTGTTCAACAACCAAACCATGCCAATAAGTACCATGATGAGCCAGCCGGAATTTCTGAAGTTGTGTTTAGCGCCGCTGTATGCACCTATTACAATTAATAACATAGGCCAGCTGATAAGCCAGCCGGGGAAAAGGAAAAAGTCTAACTGGCGGACAAGAAGTACTAATCCTACCACTAGTAAAATAATACCGGCGATAGCCTTATTATTGCGCGGTTTATTTTGTATATCTATATCGTTGTTCATACTATTAGCCACAAATTAAAATCATATTCAAAACTAAGGTAATACTTAGGGCGAACCTATCAAATATTGGCGACATTATTAAACATCTCGGTAAGGGCGGTGAATTTGTCGGTGAATTTTTTTTAGGTTGATTATTTACAATACAAATTATATCTTGCCACAGCCTTATTACATCATGATGGAACAAGAATTCAAAACAAAAAAAGGGTGGAAGATATTTGGTTACACATTCTGTGTAATTGTTATTTTAATCACGTTGTATTTTTTGGTTGATGCTATATTAAGCAATAAAAATGTATTGCTTTGGATGGGAATAAATCTTGTTTCTATCCTGCTTTTTGGTTATTGGTCTGCTGCAATATACTGGGGAAAAATAGTGTTAAGCGGTGACAGTATTATCGAATACGGGGTCTTTCGAAAGAAAAAATTGATGTTTGACGAGATCAAGGGCTTCAGGATCCAAGCGCCGAAAATTATTCTGGAACCCAGGGATAACAAAACATCAAGAATGGTGGTAGGTGACTTTAACTATATCACAAATGGCCCCGGGTTAGCAGCATTCCTTACAACTAAATTCAAAGATCTTGATGAATCAGATTACAATATCGAAGTGTCGGAAGCTTTTAATAATCCGGCGATCGGCGAAAATGTCGTAGACAGGGAACAACGAATTAAGGACGTACGAAAAGTTGTCCGATTTCTAAATATCGGTGGTCTTTTTATATTCCTTTGGTTGTTGCTTTATCCGCTTTTTCCACACTTTTATTTTTTGCCCATTATTTTGGGGTTATTGTATCCGTTAATTGGGATGATCTACTTTTTAACGCATCAACAAGTTGTGACGTTGCTGGATTCAGGAAAGAAGAGCGTGTATCCCAATTTAACTACCGCATTATATTTGGCTGTTGGAGGGTTGGGATTGAGGTTAATTATTCAATATCAAGCTCTTAACCCTGTTGATTGCGTTATGCCGACGGCCTTATTAGCCTCGGTTTTAGCCTTACTATTTGTGTTGCTTTTACGACCGTCAAGGGCGCGGATGTCTAATTTATGGGTGGGCCTGTTTTTTTGCATTGTATACGCTATTGCTGGGACCGGTATGGTGAATTGTGCATTCGATTGGTCAAGGCCAACGCAATATAAGGCAAGGGTTCTTGATCAGTCTATAACAACAGGTAAGTCAACTACGTATTATTTGAAGTTAGGTGCCTGGGGACCAAGAAAAGAATCGGAAGATGAAAGCGTTCCCAGGTCAGTGTATTACAGTGTAAAAAAAGGGGATTGGGTTATTGTATACGTTAAAAAAGGTTATTTAAATATCCCCTGGTATTTTGTACAGTAGCACTTTGAAATTTACATCCTTGTAACCAAAATACTCCACCCACTTCCACTGCCAATATGATATTTAGCCGCAAAACTACCTTGGTTTAATGCCAGCGAATACTGCAGCAGACTGTTTAGATAAACTAATGGTTTCCCCTTTGCAACGGCTCCAAAGGTTTGACAGTAAGGCGCATCAACGGCATAAACCTGCTTGTTATTATGGAAGATAACGGTATGAAATACTTCGCCATATTTTGGTTTAAGCTGATTGAATAAAGAGTCGGTAATATTGGTCCATACGTTACCATATTGGATATCCAGGATAGCGATATTCCCTTTTAAAGTCTTTCCCGTTAACACCGGCTTTTGATAAGAAAGGCTGACCATTTTTTTAGGCAATAAGGGACCTACCTGTTCAAAGGTGATCACACCGGCAGCTAAACGGGCAGCAGTATAAGCATACACATCACGGCCATGAAAAGTGTATGATTTTTGAGAGTCTTTACGACGATTAACAGCTTCGTCGATCTCTCTTATCTCATCAATCCCTAATGATTGGGATACCAGGGTTAAAGTACCGTTATCAGGAGTTACTATAAAATGCCCTGATTTGGTTTTTAGTACGACAGATTTACGGGTTGTTCCTACACCCGGATCAACTACCGATACAAATACGGTTCCGGCAGGCCAGTATCTTACGGTTTGTTCAAGGCGATAAGCAGCTTCCCAGATGTTATAGGCAGGTATTTCGTGCGTGAGGTCGTATAATTTCAAATCAGGTGACACACCCATAGCTACACCTTTCATTGCAGATACTGCACCATCTTTTAAACCAAAGTCGGATTGAAAAACGACGATCTTATTTTGGGCGATGGAAAGGTTACTGAAAAATAGTAATGATAACAGGATAAAAGCGATAACAGTTATTCTTCTCATGGGCATTAAGCTGAAGCATCCAAGATAATGCATTTGCAGTAAAAAAGAAAAGGGGACAATCAATGTCCCCATTACGGATATATATATGTTGATCAGAACGACGTGTTCTTAGTTGTTGCCGGTTTCCGCATTTTTATGAAAGCTGTTCCTGAATATAACGAACAGGCCAAGCAGGATAAGAGTAGCAGGCCAAATTACATCGTCGATAAATAAACCTGAATTTTCAAGCAGGAAGGCCATGCCGAGCAATACCATTACAAACCAGGATTTATTCTGGAAATCGTGCCTTGAACCGGTGTAGATACCAAAGCCTATGAGTATGATTGGCCAGCTAAACAGCCAGTCGGGAATAAATGACAAGTTAAACTGGTTAATCAGGAATAAAGTGCCAATTACTATTATGATAGCGCCTAACATAGTGCGGCTATTGTGATGTTTGTCGGGGTGTTCTATGATCGTTTTCATTTTCTTCAATTTTAAATCATACCCAAAACTACAGCGATATAGAAGTTCCAACAATCAAATATTGGCGATGGGGTTGAAGAAGTCGGTAAGGTGTGAAAATGGGTCGGTAAAAAATTGGGGGTGTCCGCGTTGTTTCGGTGAGTGTCGGCTTAAAAAACGGACGGACAGACGGGTGGGGAGGGAGGAGGAGGTTGATTAAGTTGATTGGGTTAAGTGGTTGATTAGGTTGTTGACTGTGATGCCAATGAGCTCAATCCAACTTATTCAACTTAATCCAACTCAATCAACTATCTAAACCTCCGGTTCCTGCTGGCTCAGGCAATGGAAGCTACCCAATCCCCATATAATATCGGTTGAATCAATGCCGATCACTTTCCTGTCGGGGAAACATTTCGTTAGGATATCGAGGGCCTTATCATCATTCTTACTGCGATAGGTAGGTACCACGACCGCGGCATTACTGATGTAGAAATTGGCATAAGAAGCAGGCAAACGCTGACCATCATAATAAACCGGATCAGGCATAGGCAGCTCCACAATATTGAGTTGTTTGCCATTCAGCAGGCGCATGGTTTTAAGGGTTTGAAGGTTTTCCTGCAGGATATGATAGTTCTCGTCGTTTTTATTTTCCTCGACAACAGTAACTGCGGTGTCCTCATTGGTAAAACGGGTGATATCGTCAATATGGCCATCGGTATCGTCGCCTATAATACCATCGCCCAGCCATAATACCTGCTCAACACCATAATAGTTTTGCAGGTATGCTTCTATTTGCTGTTGGTTTAAATGTGGGTTGCGGTTTTTATTTAGCAGGCAAGCTGTTGTTGTCAATACAGTGCCTTTACCATTAAAATCAACTGAGCCGCCTTCCATCACAATGCCGGGATGATAAACGGGCAGGTTAAAATGCTTAGCAATTTTGGTCGGGATCACATCATCCAGGTCATATGGCGGATATTTATTACCCCAGGCGTTATAACCCCAGTCGACAATTACTTTTTGTTTGGTGGAACTGTTGATCAAAAACGCAGGTCCATGATCACGGCACCAGGCATCATTGGTGGGGAACTCAAAAAATTCAATGCGCTTCAGATCGGCACCAATAGTTATCAACTGCTCTTTAGCAAAAGCAGCCATCTGCTCATTAGCAACATTGATGCGGACTAATTCACCTTCGGATGCTGCTTTTATAAACTCGCAATAAGGTTTATAAATCGTAACCATTTTTCCCGGCCAGGATTCTTCCTTATGCGGCCAACTGAGCCACGTAGCAGTATGCGGTGCCCATTCTGCAGGAAAGTGAAAACCGGGTAGTGAGTTCATAGTTGATGATCTGTTTTATTTATGTCATTGCGAGGAACGAAGCAATCGCGAACTATGCATGTCTGCCTGTAAAGTTGGGGATTGCTTCGTTCCTCGCAATGACGTTTTGTTAATTATTCTTCGTCAATTAAGCGTTTGGTAATAGGCTGATACGAGTCAATTCTTCTGTCACGTAAAAACGGCCAGTGCGTGCGGTAATAATCTGTTTTGGATAGGTCAAGCTCCTGTACCGCTATTTCTTCATCAGTATGCGAAGTCTGGTGAATAATGCTTCCAAAGGGATTAGCAAAGAATGATCCTCCCCAGAATTTTAATTCTTCTTCCTGTCCAACGCGGTTTACGCTTACTACATGCACACCATTGGCTACAGCATGTGAACGCTGGATGGTTTGCCAGGCGTTGTATTGCTCGGTATTAGTAGCATCATCCTGGCTGGTAGCCCAACCGATGGCAGTAGGGTAAAATAATATCTCGGCACCCATCAGCGAAGTGATACGGGCAGCTTCAGGATACCATTGATCCCAGCAGATTAATACACCGATAGTAGCGTATTTAGTTTTGAATACCTTATAACCTAGGTCACCGGGAGTAAAATAGAATTTTTCATAAAAGCCCGGATCATCCGGGATATGCATCTTGCGGTATTTACCAAGGTATGCGCCATCCGCATCAAGCACGGCTGTGGTATTATGGTAAAGGCCATGCGTGCGCTTCTCAAATAAAGAAGCGATGATCACCACATTTAATTCCTTGGCTACTTTGGAAAGTTCATCAGTTGACGGGCCGGGAATAGCTTCGGCAAGTTTGAAATTATCGTAATTCTCTACATCGCAGAAATAGAGCGAGGTAAATAACTCCTGCAAGCAAACTATCTGTGCACCTTTAGCTGCTGCCTCGCGAACTTTTACGATCGCTTTTTGCAAATTCTGCTGCTTATCAGCTGTGCACGACATCTGCACCAAACCAACCTTTACTTTAGCCATTGCCTTTAAATTTTGCGCAAATTTAGAATTTTAATATTAACTGTTTTGTCAATTTCTGTTATCATCGGCGTAATCATCTGTTAATCGGTGTAATCATAATAAGTGAAATCAAAATATTACTTTTGCAGCCAATGACAACATTTGAAGACGCAGTAGAGGATAACCCCAATCCCCGAACCTGGAGACACAAGCTCTGGAACATTACCAAACTGGTTCTGAAACTGGCCGTGACATCGGTTTTACTCTATTACGTTTTCAGTAAAGTTCCTTTGAGTGAAGTAAAAAACAGGCTGGTACATGCCAATTACTGGTGGATGCTCCTGGCGGTTATCATGTACGCCATTTCAATGATCGCGTCAGCATGGCGGTTATTAAGTTTCTTCAAATCAATAGACCTGAGACTGGATCCGCGTTTTAATATGAGGCTCTATCTATTGGGAATATTCTATAATCTACTATTACCCGGTGGAATAGGTGGCGATGGTTATAAAATATACCTGCTCCATAAACGATATAATTTGCAGGCCAAAAGGGTGTTCTGGGCCATCGCATTCGACAGGCTAAGCGGTCTTTGGGCTATCGGTCTGATCGTGGTAGCACTCACCATATTTATACCACAGATACAGGAGCAAATACATATGGCCATCCCGATAGCCATATTTGTTGTAGGAACTGGTATTTACTACTTCGCGGTAAAAATATTTTTTAAAGATTTCACCAAACACTTTTTCAAAGGGCATGCAAAGGCGGTCATCGTACAGTCATTCCAGGTACTCACTGTTTTGTGCTTTTTAATGGGGCAGGACTTTCACGGCAAATTCGCACCTTATTTACTTTCGTTCCTGATATCAGCTTTGGCAGCAGTTGTGCCAATCACTTTTGGCGGTGCCGGTGCACGTGAAGCGATTTTCCAACGACTTTCTCCGGTCTTCCACATGAACGTAGGTTTGGCTGTATTCCTGAGCGTATCGTTTTACCTGACCTCGCTTCTGGTAGCTCTTTCAGGCCTGTATTATGTACTGCGCCCAAGCAGGCTCGAAGAGGGCTTGCCGAATATCAGCACAAGGGAAGAGGATGGTCAATAGCTAGTTGTATTGGTTGTATCAGTTGACCTGGTTGTATTAGTAGCCTTATCAAACTAATTTAACTTATACAAATACAACTACTACAACCATTTAAACCAATCCAACTGATACAACTATTAAACTAAGCAACCAAATTCCTACTTTTACGTTCTCTTAATAAACCTACTGAACGTAATGAGTGATTTTAATAACCCGCAGGTTGCTGCTTTGCCGCGTCATTTAAAACAATTTATAGTAAAACAGCACTACGGCCACTATACCCCCATAGACCAGGCTGTGTGGCGCTATGTGATGCGCCAGAACTACAGCTACCTCAAGGATATCGCTTATTACCCTTACATCCCCGGATTACTAAAAGCCGGCCTTACCATTGAAAAGATACCCGATCTGCAGGAAATGAATGATGCTTTAGGCCAGATAGGGTGGGGCGCGGTTACAGTTGATGGCTTTATCCCACCGGCAGCATTTATGGAGTACCAGGCTTACCGGGTATTGGTGATCGCTGCTGATATACGCCAGTTAAAACATATCGAATATACCCCGGCACCTGATATCATTCACGAGTCAGCCGGGCATGCACCAATCATCGCTGATAAGGATTACCACGAGTACCTTAGTTATTTTGGGTCGATAGGAGCGAAGGCGATGTTTTCGGCCCAGGATTTTGAATTGTATGAGGCCATCAGGGCGCTGTCTATCTTAAAAGAAATGCCTGATGCTGATCCGGAAGAGATCAAAAAGGCAGAGGATTTAGTTGCTTACCGCCAGGAAAATATGGGTGCACCTTCTGAAATGGCACTATTAAGCCGCTTACACTGGTGGACAGTGGAATATGGTTTGATTGGCACTTTAAAAGAACCTAAGATATATGGGGCGGGTTTACTGTCGTCAATAGGTGAAAGTGTTAGCTGCATGAAGAAGGATGTAAAGAAATTGCACTACACTATAGATGCAGTCAAGTACGCTTATGATATCACTAAGCCGCAACCCCAGTTATTCGTCACGCCGACTTTTCAGAATTTAATTGATGTACTGGAGACTTTCGCTAATACCATGTCATTCCGGGTTGGTGGTAATTATGGTTTGCAAAAAGCAGTAGAAAGTAAAAATACCTGCACAGCAGTGTATAGTTCGGGATTGCAGGTTTCAGGTACACTGACTGATTTCAGTAAGCTTGATCATGACCAGCCATCCTACATCAAAACTACCGGTCCAACCATTTTGTCAGTTAATAATAAGCAACTGAAAGGTCACGGAAAGAATTATCATAAGGATGGATTCAGCTCGCCTGTTGGCAGGCTGCAGGGTATAGATACCCCGCTTGAAGATTTAAACCCGGACGCGCTGAAGCTTTTAGGGGTTGAAGCCGGAAAAAAAGTAAGGTTAAATTTTGTAAGCGGTATTACAGTGAGCGGTATAGTAAAAAGAGTTCTTACTATTGAAGATAAAAACCTGCTGATTGCTTTTGCAGACTGTACCGTTAAGGATGAAAAAGGTGATATTTTATTCGATCCGTCGTGGGGAGTGTATGATATGGCTGTAGGAGAGAAAATCACTTCTGTATTTTGCAGTGCAGCGGATAAGGATGCTTTTGAAGAGATCGTTTATAAATCAAACACCAATACTCACCATGTTGAATACGATGGCCGGACATTAGAACTGCATAAACTGTATCAGCAAGTGCGGAATCGCAGGCATAAAGGCGGCGACTTTGGTTTTTTAGGAAACGTGTGGATGAAGCTGAGAAAAAATCATTATGATGATTGGCTTTGTGCATTGGAGATACTGGAGATACTGGATCATGAAGAAACAGAGCCACAATTAGCAGCTGAAATAAGAAGCTTCCTGGAAGATAAAGTCAAAAATGAGCTCGCATTGAAAAAGCTGATTAATGACGGGCTCTATCTTATCAAACACCCCGTAGAACAAAAACTGGTGGTTTGATAAAATTAATATCTTCGCATCTATGAATATTATTATAACAGGCGCAAGCAGTGGTGTAGGCTTTGAAGCAGTGCTTGAATTGATATTGACCAACAAACATAAGGTTGTCGCTTTGGCGCGGTCTGCGGATAAGCTTGGCAAGTTGCTGGAAATAGCCAGGGGCCTGAATCCGGATTGTGTTCTTTATCCGGTAGCTTTTGATATTGTGCATGATGATTACCACGATCTGCAGCAATTTATCAATAGTCATCTTGATGGTAAGGTGGATATATTGATCAATAATGCAGGTATGCTGATTAACAAACCTTTTGCTGAATTATTGGAGACGGATTTTGTAGAAATGCTGCAAAGCAATTTCATCGGGCATGTGCGTATTATCCAGAGCCTGTTGCCACTAATGCCCGAGGGTTCTCATATCCTGAACATCGGCAGTATGGGCGGATTCCAGGGAAGTGCTAAGTTTCCGGGGTTGTTGGCTTATTCAGCAAGCAAGGCTGCCTTGCATACTTTAACAGAATGCCTGGCACAGGAGTTAACCGAGCAACAGATCAAAGTAAATTGCCTGGCATTAGGATCGGCACAAACAGAAATGCTGGAAAAGGCTTTCCCCGGATATGAATCACCCGTTATGGCTTTTGAAATGGGGAAATACATTGCTGATTTTGCGCTGACCGGTCACCGGTTTTTTAATGGAAAAGTTTTGCCGGTAGCGGTGACTACGCCTTAGAATTAGATGTTTATTTCTTTATAAAAACTAATATTATAGCTAAGGTAGCAGCAACTTGCCCTATCCAGAAAATAAACATCCATTTGATGGTATCAGCCTTGTGCTCACCGATTTCTTTACGAATATCATATCTGAGATTGGCAATTTCCTCTTTAGTGTTCACAATCTCAGCTCTGATACTCGTGATATCATCCCTGGTAGCTAATGTTTTGATATTTGCTTCCACTGAGCGTTCTGTTTTATTATCAATGTATTTAAACATGGCCTCGGTTGTATCGCTGCCTAATTTTTCGGATAGCAGTTTATACAGCCTGGCTGTTTCTTTTGCTTCTAAGTACATAACAAATATAAGGATTAGGGTTTAATTAAATAATGCAGGGGCAGCATTTTACTGCCCCTGCGGTGATAGGTTTAGGTATTTATGGAAGGTTTAGGTATTATTTCTTTAGACTGAGTTTCAAAAACTCATTCACAACTACTTCGGTCACGTAGCGTTTGTTGCCGTCTTTGTCTACATAGCTTCTGCTGGACAATTTCCCTTCTACAGCAACTTCATCGCCTTTTTTCAATAAGTCTTCGGCGAGTTTTGCCTGTGTGCCCCATAATATGCAACTGTGCCATTGAGTATCGGTCACCTTTTCGCCCTTGTCATTCTTATAGGTCTCATTGGTGGCGATGGCTATTTTTGCCAGCTTACGGTTGTTCTCAAAACTTTTTACTTCGGGATCCATGCCCAGGTTGCCTACCAGGCGTACACTGTTTTTTAACGTATTCATGTGCTTTTCAATTTTTAATATTCGTATCGATTCAATAGTACAAAGTTGGTGGGTAGCGAAAAGTTTATTCGGTTAATAATCGCTTATAGTCGACAATTTCCATTTGTAAGCGTTTGTAAACGAATAAATCATTCTGTACCTTTATCAAATATGAGCGAAGAAAAACATTGCCTTGATTGCGGAGAAGTATTGCATGGCCGGGTAGATAAAAAGTTTTGTAACGACCAATGCCGCAACAATTATAACAACCAGTTGAACAGCAACAGTTCAAACCTGGTTCGAAATATCAACAATATATTACGCCGTAACCGCCGTATACTGGAGGAGTTAAATCCTACAGGTAAGGTAAAAACCACCCAGAAAAAATTAGCAGCAAAAGGATTCAATTTTGAATATCATACCCGCACCTATCAAACCCAAAATGGCAAAACCTATCATTTTTGCTATGAGTATGGCTATCTTCCTTTAGAAGGTGATGAAGTGTTACTGGTAAGACGGGAAGATAAATTCGATTAGGTATTCTCCAGAAATGACAAAGTAAGAGCCCAGGCTTCTTTTGATGCTGCTTCATTATAGGCCGGACGTTCATCGCAATTGAACGCGTGATCGGCATAAGATATTTTCACATTGATAAAGTCTTTACCTGCCGCTTCAAGAGCTTTTAATACGATATGTATGTTTTCTGATTTGATATGCTTATCCAATCCACCCCAAAAGAATAAATGTTTACCATGCAGATCAGCTGCCCTATCAGCAATGTTATCTATGCCGCCTCCGTAATAGGACACCGATGCTTTTAAAGGTAAAATAGAATTTGCGAGGAACGAAACGCGCCCGCCCATACAATAACCTATGGCAAATATTCTATTCTTATCAATATTTTTCTGTTCGGTTAGCCATTGGTAAGTTGCATTCAGATCTGCCTCCAATCCTGCATTTGTTAACATTTTAGTGTGCGGTAAGACAGAATTAAAATCGGAATAATCTCCTTCGAAGCCTTTTGGCGCACTGCGATGAAAAAGTTCAGGGCATACGGCCAAATAACCTTCATTGGCAAATCGGTCGGTCACATTTCGCATGTGGTGGTTTACGCCATAAGCTTCCTGCAAAACAATAATTCCCGGGAGTTTGCCGCTCTTATTTTTGGGGAATGAAGTATATGCAGGCACAGTACTGCTATCACTTGTTGGCAGATCGACATAATTTTGTTCTTTTTTCATATCAGCGCATATAACCGGGAAAATAGTTAAAAGTTCAAACAAATATCATTTAAAAGTTATCGATTTTATTTTACAAAACCATGAGGTTGCCTTCGATGTTAGTTAACCTATATTTGCACAAAACATCCTATGTCTAACTTATTTTCCCCTCTAAAAATAAAAAGTGTTGAGTTCAGAAATCGTATTGTAGTTTCGCCTATGTGTGAATATTCCAGCATTGATGGTTTTGCCAGCGACTGGCACCTGGTTCATTTAGGGAGCAGGGCAGTTGGGGGTGCTGCATTGATTATAACAGAAGCTGCTGCAATTTCGCCTGAAGGAAGGATAAGTCCTGCCGACCTCGGAATCTGGAAAGACGAACACATTGAAAAACTAAAACACCTAACCAATTTTATTCATGAACATGGTGCTGTAGCCGGCATCCAATTGGCACATGCTGGTCGTAAAGCTAGTCACGATGTACCGTGGGATGGTAACAAACAAATTCCGTCAAGCAAAGAGAATGGTTGGAAGGCGCTTGCCCCAAGTCCGATAGCTTTTTCAGAAAGTGAAGAGACGCCTGTTGAACTGGATAAAGCCGGCATCGAAAAAGTAAAAGCTGACTTTAAAGCAGCTGCATTAAGGGCCATAAAAGCAGGTTTTAAAGTGATAGAGATACATGCTGCACATGGTTATTTATTGCACGAATTTTATTCACCTTTGAGCAATCACCGTACTGATGAATACGGCGGCTCTTTTGAGAATCGCATACGCTTATTATTAGAAGTCATCGCATCAGTAAAAGAGGTTTGGCCTGCTGAAAATCCTTTATTTGTACGCATATCATCAACCGACTGGACCGAAGGCGGCTGGACCGCCGATGATTCTGTTAAATTAGCAAAAGCCTTAAAAAACGCGGGTGTCGATCTGGTGGATTGCTCGTCGGGAGGTAATGTACTTGCAAAAATTCCGTTGAAACCGGGCTACCAGGTAGAGTTTGCCGAGCGTATAAAAGAAGAATCCGGCATATTAACGGGTGCAGTTGGCTTGATTACAGAGGCAGTTCAAGCCAATTATATCATTCAATCGGGCCAGGCCGATATGGTATTGCTGGCCCGCGAAATGCTCCGCGATCCATATTTCCCTTTACGTGCAGCACATCAATTGGGACAGGAGATTAAATGGCCGGTTCAGTACGAAAGGGCCAGGTGGTAAAATTTAATATTAAAATACTGGTAACTTAATTCACTTAAAATACATTCACTTAAATAATAAAAAACTATGAAACGCACAGCGAAAGCCCATTGGAACGGCAACTTAATGGAAGGCAAAGGGGAGATCAGTACCCAGAGCACTACTTTAAATAATACACAATACTCATTCAAGACCCGTTTTGCGGATGGTGTTGGCACTAACCCGGAAGAATTATTAGCTGCAGCACATGCAGGCTGCTTTACTATGGCGGTTAGCGCAGCTTTGGCCCAGGCAGGTTTTACTGCAAATGACCTGAGTACCGAGGCTATTCTTGACCTTGACTTGCAGGCATTGGTAGTTAACGGTATCCATCTGGAGATTAAAGGTTCGCCAATTGATGGAGTATCTGAAGAAACATTTAAACAGATCGCCGAGGGCGCAAAAGCAAATTGCATTATCTCAAAAGCATTGAGTGTACCAATTACCTTAAATGTGCAGTATAGCTAATACTGATAAAGAAATTGGAAAAAAGAGTCCGGGCATTCCCGGGCTCTTTTTTTTATGCCCAATAAAAATGTGATTTTGGCACACTGCTTTTTGTAACGTAAGTGATATATTTATCATCTTATATCTAAACTGCACTCTATGGCTTCAAAAGGTATTAAAATTCTGCTGTCATCAGCATTATTATTTTTATTGGCGTTCCAAAGCATGGCTCAGCCAAAACTCCCCAAAGGATATTATTGGAAAAAGCTTCCCAACGGATTGGAAGTGTTAGTGATTGAAAATAGTAAGGTGCCCCTGGCAACGATCGAGATTGCAGTAAAAAATGGTGCTTATACTGAGGGGCCTGAATATAGCGGCCTGTCGCACTTGTTTGAACACATGTTCTTTAAAGCAAACAAGGATTATCCCGATCAGGAAAAATTCCTGAAACGTACACAGGAATTAGGCGCCATCTGGAATGGTACCACCGATGTGGAACGTGTAAATTACTTTTTCACATTCGACAGGGATAGCCTTAAAGCAGGCTTGAAATTTATGAACGCAGCGATCCGTTTCCCGATCTATCGTGAAGAAGATATGAAAAAAGAACGTCCTGTGGTTGACGGAGAGTTTCAGCGTGCTGAGAGCGATCCCGGGTTCCAGCTTTGGTATACTGTTCAGCAGCATCTTTGGGGCGACCTGATCACACGCAAAAACCCAATCGGTATACACGAGGTGATCAATACAGCTACGCCGGAGAAAATGATGATCATCAAAAACAAATACTATTTCCCCAATAATAGCTTGCTGACCATTTGCGGTGATGTAAAACATGATGATGCCTTTGCATTGGCCGAAAAAATCTTTGGAGATTGGGAGAGCAGTGGTTTCGACCCTATACAGAAGTATCCTATACCGCCATTTAAAGCATTGGATAAAAGCGAATATTTTGTAAAAGAGACCACAATTGCTCAAACCCCCGATATGCAATTCTCCTGGCAGGGGCCTTCGTACCTGACTGATTCTGCTTCAACGGTAGCCGCTGATGTGTTTTCAACTATATTGACTCTAAATTCATCAAAATTGCAGCAGGCATTGGTTGATAAAGGACTGGCATCCAATGTTTCATTCAGTTACACTACCTGTAAATATGTGGGGCCTATTGATATGTTTGTTATACCCAATCCCAATAAATTAAAAGAATGTTATGCTGAGGTGTTGAACCAGGTAAGCCAGTTTGCTAATCCTGATTATTTTACCGAGGAGCAGTTGAAGGACGCAAAATCAATTATGCTCCGTAATATCATCCATAATAGGGAAAAGCCTTCAAGTTTACCCAGCCAGGCAAGTTCCAATTGGTGCAGTACATCACTCACATATTATACCGACCTGGATGATAACTATCAAAAAGTAACCCGCGAGGACATCGTAAAATATGTTAAAAAATATATTGCAGGTAAACCAATGGTTGCAGGTTTGATCATCAATCCTGAATTAAATAAACAAATTAACGCTGGAACATTTTTTGCCACTAAATAACCTTAAACTGATCACAATGAAAAAGAAAATATTTATTCTGTTTATCAGCGCCACACTGTTTAATCTACAGATGGCTAAGGCCCAAAAGGCTTATGAAATGACCGTTAACGGTGTAAAAGTAATTGTTCAGCCAAGCGGTAATGATATAGTAGAGATACAAACTGCCATAAAAGGCGGGGTACATAATTATCCGGCTGATAAAACAGGCATCGAGTCGCTGGCGCTTTCTGCATTGAGTGAATGCGGAACGCTGAAGCATGATAAGAACAGCTTCAAAAATCAATTGGATAAAGTTGGCGCAGATGTTTACGGCTTTAGTGGGAAAGACTACTCAATTGTAAAAATGAATTGTATCAAAGGCGACTTTGAAACGGTTTGGCCATTATATGCTGAAATGATGACCGTGCCTGCTTTTGATGCAAAGGAGTTTGCACGTATTAAACAGGATGCTATCAATCACCTGAAAGAGAATGAGGGCCGCCCGGACGCAGCTATAGACAAATATGCAAACAAAGTAGCATTTGCAGGCCGTGATTATGCAAAGGACCCAAATGGAACTGTCGACAACATAACCAAAATTACGCCCGAAGAAGCCAAAGCCTATTATCAGTCCATATTAACACGGTCGCGTATACTGATCGTTATCGTAGCTGATCTGGACAGAACCACAATCGAACAGAAAGTAAGTCAGTTGCTCAATGGGATAAAGCAAGGTGCGCCATTCGAATTAAAAAAAGATGTATTCAGGGTCTATAAAAGCACATTTTCGGCTGAGCAGCGCGATCTGGCTACCAATTATGTAGAGGGCATTACCGGCGGTCCAGAGGCTGGTACTCCTGATTTTGATGCCTTTAACGTAGCCATGCGCATATTCGCCAACCGCCATTTCCTTGATGTACGTACCAATAATGGCCTGTCTTATGCTCCGCAGGCATGGTTTAGCTATGGTTCAACATCGGTAGCTAAATTTGCAGTTTCAACTACACAGCCGGATAAATACATTGCTGTATTTGATAAACTGGTGGACAAGATAAAGACCGAAGGCTTTAAAGCGGATGAGGTTGCCGATATGAAGGTGACTTATCTTACCGGGTTTTATTATCGCCAGGAAACTAACAGTGCGCAGGCTGCTTCCCTGGCAACCAACGAGATTATATTCAATAACTGGCACAGATCATTTACACTGGTAGATGATGTTAAGAAACTTACGCTTGAACAAGTAAGCGATGCTTTCCGCAAATATATTGGCAATATTGTTTGGGTGTACCAGGGTGACCCTAAAAAGGTAGATCCATTAAAGTATACCAATGGTACGATTAATAAGGGCGAAGGTGCAGTAAATAACTAAAAATACGAAGGGGAGGAGTCGGTTAAGACACTAATGCTGGCTCTTCTTCTTTATTATTTAAAGTTCCGACAATTCCGGTTGGGAGAGTAAAGAAAAACTCGGTGCCGCTACCATGAACACTTTCCACCCATATCTTCCCATTACATTTTTCGATCAGGTCTTTACAGAATAGTAAGCCCATGCCTGTTCCGGATTCATTATTAGTGCCGGTACCGCTATCCACCTTGCTTTTGAAAAGCTTATTTAACTGTTTTTCAGACATACCCACACCACTGTCTTTTACTGATATCAGAATGTAGCTCTCGTCTTTTTGAACGGCACTTACTTCGATCGTATCATCTTTCCTCGAGAATTTGATGGCATTGGTGATCAGGTTGCGGGTAACAATGCGGATTGAGTTCGGATCAGCAGCGACTGTGATATTGTCAGATACATTGTCAATTAGTTTTATACCTTTTTCCGTTGCCTGTTCGTGATAGTTACTTACTTCGTAAGATACCACATCTTTAATAGGGAAGCTTTTTGCCGAACTGTCAAAGTTTTCCATCTGGCTGTTTATCCAGAATAGCAGGGTGTCCAGGAAATCGGAGGTATATTCCAGTTTTTTCAATGCCTGGGGTATCATGCTCAAAAACTGATCGTGTGTAATGGTATCATCCTCCAGCAAACCAAATAGACCGCGCAGTGTGCTTAACGGTGCCCTCAGGTCGTGTGCCAATACCGATATTAACCTATCCTTCAGATTATTCAAATCATTCAGCTTGTAAGCCTGCTCGTTCAGATCGGACTTTTGTTGTATTACTTCGGCGTTTTTATCTTCCAGTATAGTATTAATCTTTTGTTGCTTCAGCTTAGCCTTATAATAAACGATCAGGATAGCTGCCATACCCAATATGATCAGGAAGAAGATGGCGCTCAGCAGTCCTTGCCTTTGTATTTTTTGTTGATAAAGATCATCCTGGCGCTGGTGTTGCGCAGCCAGCAAGCGTTGTTTCTCAGCAAAATTAGATTCAAGGTTAAATGAGGTTAGCTTCTGAACGCTTTCATCACTTTTCAAACTGTCTCTAAGTATGTTATATTGTTCCTGAGCTTTATATGCTTCTTCAAATCTTTTTAAGCCGCCAAGCGCTTCGCTTAGTTGTAAAGCTGCATTAGTCCTGTTGGTTAAACTACCTAATTTATTTGCGAGGTTCGTGGCAAGTAAAGCATATTTATAGGCATTTGAGTAGTCTTTTTCCTGGTTATAAACGGTAGCGAAACCGATATAAGCATAGGCCTTATTATAATCAATTTTATAAGTTGTCGATATATTGAGTGCCAGGTTCAGGAAATTTAACGAGGCATTAAATTGCTTTTTATTTGCATAGCAAAGACCGAGGTCGACATACAAAGAACCAAGCCCGTCCTTGTCGTCCTGCTCTTTTGTCAATTTTAATGATTTGGAGAGATAAACAATAGCCTGGTCATACTTTTTCTCCGCCATAAATATCTCGCCTATGTTTTCGTAGGCGGTACTAATACCCTGTATATTCTTCTGGTCCTCCCATATTTTAAGTGCTCGCTTATAATACTCCATTGATTTTGGATATATCTCCATTCCCTTCATCAACTCGCCGATATTATTATAATTGTTTGCAGCAGCAAGGTTGTTATGGAGCTTGATATCCAATGAAAGCGACTTGAAATAATTGTCAAGCGCATAGGATGATTTCCCGATATTGTCTGAAACCCAGCCTATATGGTGATAGCATTCGGCAATTCCTGCTTCGTCTTTTATTCGTTGTTTTATTTCAAGCGCTTTTTGAAAGTAGTCTGCCGCAAGATTGTAATTGGCTATACGATTATACATACGGCCATAAAAAATATAAAAGTCACTCAGGCTTTTATCATCCTTTAAATTGATATACAATAGTTTTGCGCCGACAAAATTTTTCTGTGCCAAATCATACTGGCCCTTCTGGGAATATACATTAGCTATAGTAAGCATCCCGTCGGCAACACCTTTTTTATAGTTTATGGCCATTGACTTTGAGATAGCCATTTTACCATAATAAAGGGTACTATCCGGGTTGATATCAGAAAACTCCTTAGCTAATTTGTTAATTCGGTTGATCGTTAATGTATCGGTGGGATTATCTTTATTGGCAAGGGTAGAAGCTAACAGCGTTTTAAGGCTGTCTACCTTAAAGTTAGCCAGCGCATAAGCGGCTGAGTTATAGGATGGAGCAGCAGCGGAGGCTGTTAACCCCGTTAACAGCAGAACAAATGATAAAAAGAACCTAAAATTTTTGATGTCTGATGATAACATTTAATGTACGCTAACCTGTATGAACATATCAAGAAAGACGATTAATGTGTGCAATCGCCTAAAATGCATTTACTTACCTTTTATACGGAAGTATGCCGTTAATTTGTTTTATTTTGGCTTAAAAAAATTAACCGCACTTGTATCGTATTGAATTGTGCAGCAACAGACTTGTATAGAGATATCAAAAACGAAGCGTAGATTTATGATATCATGACGGCTTCTTCATTAAAACTCCCAAGCGGTAGTGTAAAAAAGAATTCTGTTCCTAGTCCGGGGTTACTTTCAACCCAAATTTTACCATTACATTTTTCAATCAGATCCTTGCAAAACAGCAGTCCCATTCCTGTACCTGATTCATTATTTGTGCCATGACCGCTATCTACTTTACTTTTGAATAATTTATCAAGCTGTTGCGGAGGCATGCCTATACCTGTATCTTTTATCGACATCAGGATATTATTATCATCCACGTAGGCGGTGCTAATGGTAATAGTATCATTTTCCCTGGAAAATTTAATTGCATTAGTAATTAAATTGCGCACTACGATACGGATAGAGTTTGGATCGGCGGCTACAACCACATCGCCCGAAACTTTATCGATCAATCTGATACCCTTCAGCGCAGCTTGTTCACTGTAAGTTGCAGTTTCGTTAGCTACAACATCTTTGATAGCGAATGCTTTGTCCGAGCTGTCAAAATTATCCATCTGGCTATTTATCCAGAACAATAAAGTATCGAGAAAATCGGAGGTATATTCCAGTTTTTTTAATGCCTGCGGAATCAGATCCAGAAACTGTTCGTAGGTAAGCGTATCATCTTCCAGCAAAGCAAAAAGCCCCCTTAAAGTACTAAGCGGCGCACGCAGGTCATGCGCTAAAACTGCGATGAGGCGGTCTTTTAAATGGTTCAGATCATTTAGCTTGATGGCCTGTTCGTCAAGATCTGCTTTTTGACGCGCGATTTCGCCATTGCTTTCCTTAAGAATAGCATTAATTTTTTGTTGCCTCCGTTTACCTTTGTAATAGACTGCGGCTATCACAATCATTCCTAATAAAACAGTACTGAGATAGATAAAGTTGGTTTTTTCCTGCTTTAATTTTTGGACGTATAGCTCATCCTTTTCTTTCTGTTGCGCTATTAGTTTACGATGTTTATTTGCAAACTCATATTCGAGATTATAAGACGTTATTTTCTGAATATTTTCGTCGTTGTTAAGGCTGTCCTGAAGCGCTATGTATTGCATGGATAGCTTGTGCGCTTCTTCAAATTTTCCAAGACCCGCCAAAGCATTGTTCAACTCAAAAACTGCATTCGACCTGAACCACATATTATTTATTTTCTCCGCCAGTTTATGACCTGACAAAGCATAGGTATAAGCCTTTTCATAATCCTTTTGCAGATTAAAAAGGGTGGCAAGACCTATTAAAGCATAAGTTTTGTCGTAAATAATGTTGTATTTGCTCGCAGTTTCCAATGCGGTATTTAAATAGTTCAGGGCTTGTTCATTTTGCCCCTTATTGGCGTAACACAACCCCAGGTCGGCCGAAATGTAACTGATCCCGTCCTTATCGTCCTGTTTAATGGCTATCTGAAGTGCTTTGGATAAATAGGTGATGGCTTCATCATAATGTTTTTGCGCCAGCAACACCTCGCCAATATTTTCGGTTGCGATACCAATCTCGAGCAGGTCATCCGTGCTCTGAGCTATTTTTAAAGCTTTACCATAATAATCGAGTGCCTTGGGATATGCCCGCATATTTTGAAGAACGTCGCCGATATTATTGTAGATGTCGGCCGCTGCCGATTGGTTATGCTCTTCGATCTCGATAAAAAGTGCTTTGTAATAATAATCGAGTGCAGTAGAGTGTTGACCCTGACCAAAGTAAACCATCCCAATATTTTTGTAGCATATGGGCAGGTCACGCTTGTTATTTTGTTGTTCGTAACTCTTACGTGCTAAATTTAAATAGGCCAGCGCCTGTTTATAGTCAGCCTGCATATTATACATTTGCCCGGTGACCATATAGGCATTACTTAGTCCTTTCTTATCATTTAAGCCTGTGTAAATGGATATAGCCTCATTTAGCTCATTTTTTGCCTGCTCAAACCGGCCCTTAAAATAATTAGCATGCCCGGTTTGCACTAACCCATCAGCAATACCTGCTTTATAATTGGTTTTTCTTGATAAGGCGATTCCTTTATAACCATAATACAAAGTACTGTCCGGCTTTATTTCAATAAAATCAGCAGCCAGTTTATTGATCAGGTTAATAGTTGCAGTATCTGCGGAGTTGGTATGGTTACTTAAGCCTGCAGTCACTATTTTTCTCAGGCTATCGGTTTTATTGCTGCCTACCGGTTGAGTATGCCCGGAATTTGACGGCGAATAGGAAAACCCATTTAAAGCAGAAAATAAAAGTAGAGAAATTACGAGGGCCTTCAATTTTTTTATTATTTACCAGAAACACTAATTGCTTCCCAACATCAATTTTATAAGAGATAATCCCCTGACTATCTCTTTTTATTTAATTATTGATTAAATATTGTGTTTATACGATATTAATAAGATAATAGGTTTACATAAGTTATTAACAAAATAAAAAGCCCGGTTTTTATCGACCGGGCTCTTTTACAGAAACATATGTTTTTATAGATTATAGTACATTCTTCCAGCTTACCAGGTCGCCGATGATCTTTTCCAGTTGGTCAGCAGGTACGCGCTCTTGTTTCATAGTATCGCGGTAACGTATAGTTACGGTATTATCTTCTAAGGTCTGATGGTCTATAGTGATGCAAAAAGGAGTACCTATAGCATCCTGGCGGCGGTAACGTTTACCGATGGCATCCTTTTCCTCATATTGCAGGTTAAAGTCAACTTTCAGCTTATCCATTATCTCCCGCGCTTTTTCCGGCAGGCCGTCTTTTTTGGTGAGCGGGAAAATAGCAGCTTTAACCGGGGCCAGGCAAGGGTGAAGTCTTAATACCACACGGCTGTCCTGTTTTTCATCAGTGCTTAAGTCTTCTTCCTCGTACGCGTTGATCATTGTGAGCAGGAACATACGGTCTAAACCGATAGAGGTTTCTATCACATAAGGCACATAGTTCTGGTTGATCTCAGGGTCAAAATACTGTAGTTTTTTACCCGAAAATTTTTGGTGTTGGCTCAGGTCGAAATCGGTCCGGCTGTGTATACCTTCTACTTCTTTAAAGCCAAACGGGAACTCATATTCGATATCAAAAGCGGCATCAGCATAGTGGGCCAGTTTGGTATGCTCATGAAAACGGTATTTTCCGGCAGCAGTACCCAATGCCAGGTGCCATTTCAGGCGTGCCTGTTTCCAATGCTCAAACCACTCTTTTTGTGTGCCCGGGCGAACAAAGAATTGCATCTCCATCTGCTCGAACTCCCGCATGCGGATGATAAACTGGCGCGCGATCACCTCGTTACGAAAAGCCTTACCAATTTGTGCGATACCGAAAGGGATTTTCATCCTGCCTGATTTTTGTACGTTCAGGTAGTTTACAAAAATACCCTGTGCTGTTTCGGGTCTTAGATAGATCAGATCCGCGTCATCAGCTACAGCGCCCATTTGTGTGCTGAACATCAGGTTAAACTGGCGAACGTCTGTCCAGTTGCGTGTGCCGCTGAGGGGATCGGTTATTTCGTGCTCAATAATTAGCTCTTTTAACCTGGCCAGGTCGTCATTTTTTAACGCCTTATCCATTTCTATCTGTAGCTCTTCCGCCAGGTCTGTTTTATTTTCGCCGTCGTATTTAGCTATCTTATCCTCTAATAACTGATCGGCACGGTAACGTTTCTTCGAATCTTTGTTATCGATCATCGGGTCGCTGAAACCATCCACGTGGCCGCTGGCTTTCCATATTTTGGGATGCATAAATATGGCCGAATCGATACCGACAATGTTATCGTTCAATTGCACCATAGCCTTCCACCAATAGGTTTTGATGTTGTTTTTCAGTTCAGCGCCATTTTGGCCGTAATCGTATACAGCGCTCAGGCCGTCATAGATTTCGCTTGAAGGAAAAACAAAGCCATATTCTTTAGCGTGCGATATTACGTTTTTAAAAAGTTCGTCGGTTGGGTTACTCATAATAGCGCAAAGATATATTTTTTTGATTTTTTCACTGATGTTTGTTTTGTAGGATATTGGAGCATTTTTGCAGCTGGGATTTATTTATGCTTTTTAGGTAACTTTATATCACCAATTAACCGGTTATGAAAAATATACTGGCAGCTATTCTTTGTTTTCTGGTACTTAGCGCTGCATCTCAGGATAAAACAGAAACAAAGGGACTAAATGTTTATGGACGTGATGGTAAGACAGTAATAGCAAAGGTATTGGTTGATGCATCTGTTAAAAGTAATTTATTCCTCGTCAAATCGATCCAAAAAAAAGACAGCATAGGTAATTATATCACCACATTTTACCTGGGCAACAAGGAAACCGCTCCATTACTCAATATAAGATTATTGCTAAGGTTCAATAAACCTGTCACTAGTGTTATGCCCTCATTTACTACCGCATTTAATAATATAAACGGACTTTCAGATGATCATAGCACCTATGTTTTCAAATCCGGCCGTTTGGAGCGTGATTCCCGAAGTGCAATTGTAATCTCGTTCAGCATAAAAAGCAAGGATACGATTGTTACAGAAATATCTGGTTTGGATGGGGTATTGCAGTGAAACCCCATATGATTTTCTCTCAAATCTCATATCCCATATCTCAAATCTAACTTCTACATTTGAAGCATGAGTATCAGCGTTGAATCATTGACTAAAATTTATGGCCAGCAAAAGGCCGTTGATGGTATTTCTTTTTCTGCCTCACCGGGTGTGTTAGGCTTCCTGGGGCCAAATGGTGCAGGAAAATCAACCACAATGAAGATACTGACGGGATATATCCCCCAAACATCGGGTAAAGCATCTATATGTGGCTTTGATGTTGAAACTCAGGCATTAGAAGTAAAGCGCAACATTGGTTATCTGCCTGAAAGCAACCCGCTGTACCAGGATATGTATGTAAAAGAATCGCTGGCATTCATTGCCAATATTCACCAGATCCATCAGCCCGAAAAACGTATTAATGATATCATCGAACAAACCGGCCTTACACCCGAAAAACATAAAAAGATAGGACAGTTATCCAAAGGCTACCGTCAGCGTGTGGGTTTGGCACAGGCTATTTTGCATGACCCGCAGGTGCTGATACTGGATGAACCTACATCAGGTCTCGATCCTAACCAACTGATCGGTATACGCCAGCTTATCCGCGACCTGGGCAAAACAAAAACCATTATCCTCTCTACCCACATTATGCAGGAGGTAGAGGCTGTATGCAACCAGGTCATTATCATTAATAAAGGTAAAATTGTAGCTAACGACTCATTGGATGGACTTCGTAGGAAGAATAATGATCAATCACTTGAGAATATTTTCATAGAATTAACAAATGTTGAATAATTATTAACATTTGTTATATTTGATATAATTATTAACCTTATTAAACATCAATTATGAGAAGAATTCTATTATTAACTGTGCTAATAGTTAGTGCAGCAACGGCATCCTATGCCCAAACATCCAAATCAAGTAGCGGAGGAAAATTCAGTATCGGCGTTGACCCGGGATTACCTGTAGGTAGCGTTAGCGACGCTTCTTCTTTTGCTATTGGCGGAGATATCAAATATTCTATTCCTGCAGCTACCAACTTTGATGTCAGCCTTTCAGCCGGTTACTCAGTTTTTATTGGTAAAACTGTTGATTTTGGTGGTACATCAGTAAAAATTGGAGATTTGAAGGCTATTCCGGTTAAATTCGCAGGCCGTTATAACTTCAACGGTGCTACCGGTTTCTTTGGCGAAGTTGGAATAGGCGCCGCTTTCATCCAGGATGGCGGAGGTACTGCATTTGTTTATGCACCTGGCGTCGGATATGCTGCTGACGGCGGTTTCGAAGCAGGTGTGCGCTATGAAGGCTGGTCGAAAAATGGTTCCATAGGCCAGATTGCCTTGCGGCTTGCATACAGCTTTCAGTAAAAATTATTAGCTTTTAAAAGAAAGCCCTGCATATACTACGCAGGGTTTTTTGTTGGATAACATTTTTGTTATGAGATGCCATACCTGATCTTATTTCGTATTGAATATGTACTTTCGTTGTCCAATATTTGCACTGAATGAAAAGACTGATACCCCTGCTGCTTATTTTTTGCTGCGCTAAACTACAGGCACAAACAACTACATCCAAAGCATTTAACCTCGGTTTCGAACTGGGTATACCATCCAATAGTGTATACACTATCGGTACCGGGGCATCAGCCAAATTTGAACTGCCTGTTGTAACGCCGCTAAGCCTGAGTTTAACCGGAGGAATAACAACTATGTTTTACAAAAGCAACCTGTTCAATTCGGCGCGTACACCGGGTGCTGCCGTTTATGTTCCATTGAAGGCTGGCTTAAAATATTATTTTAACAGGGGCGTATACGCCGAAGGTGAGGCCGGAACCGCCATCGAAACCAATTACGATAAAAAAAGTGTATTCGCTTTTTCGCTTGGACCAGGCTTTGTTGTGCCCGCGGGTGATAAAAATGGTATAGATATCAGTTTCCGTTACGAAAATTGGGCTAATCAAGTGCGGCAGACCGCTATCCATATCGCTTATCGCTTTGGGTTATAAAGTTATCAAGTTTATGGAGATAGTAGGTAACTTTTCAACTTTCCAACCTTTCAACCCCATAAATCCCTTTTTACATTAGCGAATATTGTTGTAATTTCGGCAGCTAAGAGCCCAATTTTATAGTGTATAGCATCTTAAAGAAAGAAATTACTTCTTACCTCAGTTCGCTGGTAGCCTATGTTACTATAGGCGTATTTTTATTGGTATTAGGACTGTTTTTATGGGTATTCCCCGATTCCAGCATTATTGACTACGGATACGCCAGCCTGGACAGCCTCTTCAGCACTGCACCATACCTGTTCATGTTCCTCATCCCGGCTATTACTATGCGGTCATTGGCCGAAGAGCGTAAAGAAGGAACATTTGAATTATTACTTACACGTCCGCTTACTGATGGGCAGATTGTGCTGGGTAAATTTTTTGCCTGCGTGCTGCTGGTACTTTTTGCATTGATACCTACACTGGTTTACTACTATTCGGTTTACACACTCGGAAGCCCGCAGGGTAATATTGATACAGGCGCCGTTATTGGCTCTTACATCGGGCTGTTTTTGTTAGGTTCAGGCTTTGCAGCGATCGGCTTATTTGCTTCATCTATCAGTAAAAATCAGATCATCGCTTTTACCATAGCTGTTTTTATATCCTTTTTCTTTTACAGCGGGTTTGATTCGTTGAGCAGTTTGCTGTCACTGCAAAACCTTGGTTTGCAGAACCTGGGAATCACTACACATTATGAGTCTGTAAGCCGTGGCGTGCTGGATACGCGCGATTTGGCCTATTTTGTATGCCTCAGTGCCTTTTTTATTTGGGTTACCTTATTGGTGATCAAAATACAACGGCAAAAAACGGCGGATAGAAAAGGCCTCATCAGTGGTTTGGGTTTTATTGTGGCCATTGCAATTATCTCATCTCTTACATTCACAAGGTTCGATTTTACCAAGGAGAAAAGATTTACCATCTCAAAAATAAGCAGGAGCATATTAGACAGTCTGCCAGGTGATGTGAAAGTGACTGTTTATCTGAATAGTGATAACCTGCCGGGCGGAATGAAGAGGTTGCGCACAGCTGTAAAGGATATGCTGATCGATTTAAAATCTTACAGTCACCACCGCCTTCAATATGATTTTGTGGATCCGTTGGAGCAGGCTAAATCATTATCAGCCGATCAGCAAAAAGCCTACTCCGACAGCCTTGAATCAAAAGGTATTGAAGCCGAAAACCTGAGTGTTAAAACCGATAACGGATTAAGCCAAAAAGTTATTTTCCCTGAAGCTCTTGTTGAATCGGGTGGAAAATCAGTAGTTGTTAACCTGCTATTGAAAAGGATTGGACTTTCGGATGCTGAGCAGTTAAACAATTCAATCCAAAACCTGGAATATGCCTTTTCATCAGCAATAAAGAAGGCAACCACCGGGGGCAAACCTGAGGTCGGGTTTACTGAAGGGCATAACGAGCTGACCGATGTGCAGTTGAATGATGGGATGAAGGCCTTATCGGAAGGTTACCTTGTCGGGCGCGTTGATCTGAAAACTATACCATTTGCCGTATTACAAAAAATAAAATTGCTGGTTATCCCAAAACCGGATAAGCCCTTTACAGAACTGGAAAAATTCAAACTCGATCAGTATGTGATGCGTGGCGGGAGAGTGCTATGGAGTATCGACCAGGTAAGCGCGGAGCTGGACAGTTTGCGCGGACATGGGGGAGAGCAGTTGGCGTTCAATAAGCAACTGAATCTGGATGATATATTGTTTGTGTACGGTATCCGCATTAACTACGATCTGATCGCCGATATCAGTTGCTCACAAATCCCTGTAGCAACGGGCAATGCAGGCGGACAAGCACAGATACAAAATGTACCCTGGCTGTTTTACCCGCTCCTTATGCCGCTGTCAAAGCACCCGGTAGTAAAAAACCTGGATGCGATCCATACTGAATTTATAAGTACTATTGATACACTTGGCACAAAAGGTACCAACAAAACTATCTTGCTTTCCTCATCGCCATATAACAGGAAATTTAGTACACCATACCTGCTGTCGCTGCAAATGCTGGAGCAGGAGCCTGATCCGAAAACATTTGTAAATCCTTTAAAAACGGTTGGTGTCTTACTCGAAGGGAAGTTTAAATCAGACTTTTTAAACAGACCCGTGCCCGAAGGCGTGACCGATAAAATAGAGTCGTTACCCGAAAGCAAACCAACCAAAATGATCGTGATCAGCGATGGGGATGTATTTAAGAACCAGGTGGGTACTGATGGCTCGCCATACCCTTTGGGCTATGATCATTACACCCGGCAAAACTTTGGCAATAAGAACCTTTTGCTGAATATTGCCGACTATATGACCGACGATTCAGGCCTCATCGGATTGCGTACTAAAGAGATACAAATACGCCTGCTTGACAGGGCCCGTATACGTAGCGAAAAACTGTACTGGCAAGTGATAAATAATGTGATTCCTTTGGCATTTGTGTTAATATTTGCTATTTTTCAACATTATATTCGCAGGCGGAAGTATGCTCATTAAATTTTCTACTTTTGGTTGATTAATTACGATTAAGATATATGAGATTTATAGTTTCAACGTCCACATTACTTAAGCAACTACAGTCCGTAAGCGGCGCTTTAAGCAATAGTACAGTTTTACCTATCCTTGAAAACTTTTTGTTCGAGATAAAGGACGGAAACTTAACCATTTCGGCTACGGACCTGCAAACCAGCATGACCACTTCCTTAACGGTAGAAGCAAAGGAAAATGGCCGCATAGCAATACCATCACGCATTTTACTGGATACCTTAAAATCATTGCCTGAGCAGCCCATTGCTTTCAATATTGATGACAATACCTTCGCCATTGAAATAAATGCCGGCGACGGTAAATATAAACTGAGCGGCGAGAATGGTGAGGATTTTCCGAAAATACCTGTTGTTGAGAATGCTTCATCTGTCAACCTGCCTGCTTCTGTATTAGCAGAGGCCATCAACAAAACCATTTTTGCTGTAAGCAACGATGAGTTACGCCCGGCAATGACAGGTGTATATTGCCAGTTATCTACTACGGCGCTAACATTTGTTGCTACTGATGCGCACAAACTGGTTCGTTATCGCCGTAAGGATGCAAAAGCAGCAAGCACTGCATCTTTTATTTTACCAAAAAAAGCTTTAAATTTGCTTAAATCGGCTCTTCCCTCAGAGGACATTAATGTGTCTGTTGAGTACAATAGCACGAGCGCGTTCTTTAAGTTTAGCAATATCAACCTGGTTTGCCGTTTGATAGACGAGCGTTACCCGGATTATGAAGCAGTTATACCGCAAAATAACCCGAATAAGCTTACTATAGACAGGCAGGCATTTTTAGGCTCGCTTAATCGTGTGGCCATTTATGCCAACAAAACTACCCACCAGGTAAGGTTAAAGATCAGTGGCAGCGAATTGAATATCTCATCAGAGGATATCGATTTCGCTAACGAGGCACATGAGCGTTTAACCTGCCAGTATGATGGTGATGATATCGAGATCGGCTTTAATGCAAAGTTTTTGATAGAAATGTTAAAAAACCTGAGTTGCGAAGAAGTGATGCTGGAGATGTCGACCCCGAACCGTGCAGGTTTATTGTTACCGCAAAACGGCGATGAGAACGAAGATGTGCTGATGCTGGTAATGCCGGTAATGCTTAATAGTTATGCTTAAGTTGTAAACTTAAATTATAAATCCAAATCCAGAGTCCGGTGTACAAACCGGACTTTTTTGTTCAACACAATAACAAAACTGAGTATAAGCAGTTATTATAGCAAATGAAAATAAGGTTATCAGCGCTGTTGGCAATTGCTTTTATCATAGGATTATCTGCCTGTAAAAAAACATATAACGACGCGCCGACAATTGTATCTCAGGTTGGTTTGAATGTGGTCAACGCCTCGGCTGATACATTTAATGTTTACTTAAATGGTAGCAGGCTTAACACTACAGCAACTATTCTTCCCGGTTACTCAACAGGATATTACGCTGTACCTAAAGGGCAGCAATCCTATCAGATAAAAAAGCCATTTAACATAACAACAAATATTATTCAGACACTATTCAGTATCACGTTACCGGCAGATGATAATCTAAATCATTCGTTATTTGTTACCGATGGAACTGCCGCCAATGCATTTTCAACTGTTGATAATTTTCAGGCAGATACTATTGATAAGACTTGTCTTATAAGATTTGTAAATTCTTCGCCTGGTTCGGGTGGTCTGGACATGTCGTACGCAGATACGACGCGATTTAGCAATATTCCCTTCAAAACGGCAGGAAATTTTACTTCGGTAAGCACAGTTAATGGTGCAAGTGCAAGTGGACTAATACCACTTAAGATATTTAATAACGGATCAACAACTCCATTGCTGATAGATAGTGTGGCGTTGTCAGAAAAAAGCTCTTGCACGGTTTATACGCTGGGTAAGCCAGGTGACACAGGGTTCACTATAGTGATAAGAACAGACTAAAATGTATAAAAAAAGTAATAAAGGTTTAACGGTTTTCCTTTTGATATTTGGCTTGATCTTTTTGATTATGCCTTTTATTTCGTCCTGTGGAAAGGGTAGTACTTCTAATGCATCAGCATTAAATATACAATACCAGATAGTAAACCTGAATTCTGGTATTGGCTCAGTGGACCTTTATGTTAATTATATCAAGGTCAATTCCTCCTCTTATTTTTACCCTACTTCATCCGGGTATTTTTATCTTTCATCAATTACACCGCCCTTCCAGATCAGGCCGGGTACATCGTTGACACCCGGTACTGTAGCACCAAGCTCCAATTTACTTAGTTTGGATTCCGTCCTGAAACCAAATTTGAAATACACATTGATGATCATGGGGGTAAACAGTACTGATAGCTTGTATTATAATTTTACTGCCGATACCTCCTCAACACCTAAACTGGGACGTGGTAAGGTGCGTTTTGTAAATGCTTCGCCGCGTACAACAACCGGGCTTAGTGTAACTGCGAACGATACTACTCTTTTTTCAGCCCTAGCCTTTACAAAATACTCTGATTTTAAAGAACTAGTTGCAGGGACCTATGATTTCAAAATATTTGCACCGGGCACAACTACTGTTTTAAAAGACATTCCCAATGTAACTATCCAGGATGGACGGCTTTATACGCTATATTCATACGGTGTTGCAAACCGTACAGACAGCCTCGCATTTGGTTCAGGGTTTATTACCAATAAGTAATCCGGCTTTTATTTATATTTTTGGCAAAATTTTAAGCAATTGGAAGTAATAAAACACCTCATAGATTTTATCCTGCATATCGATAAGCACCTGGCCGATATTATAAGCCAGTATCATACATTAACTTACCTGATATTATTCGTGATTATTTTTGCCGAGACAGGCTTTGTGGTTACGCCATTTTTGCCGGGTGATTCCTTGCTGTTTGCTGCCGGGGCTTTAATAGCCGGGGGCAATACCGGACTAAATATTTATCTGCTTGCTATCATCTTAATTATAGCAGCCTTTACCGGTAATACTATAAATTACATGCTGGGCAATTACCTGGGGCCAAAAGTATTTAAGGAAAATAATAAAATTCTCAAGCTTGATTATTACCTGCAAACCAAAGCCTTTTTTGACAAACATGGCGGCAAGGCAGTAATCTTCAGTCGCTTTATGCCGATCATACGTACCATAGCGCCTTTTGTGGCCGGAGTTGGCCGTATGCCTTTTCTGAGATACAGTCTTTACAATATCATCGGAGGGGCATCATGGATCATCCTGTTCCTTTTTGCGGGTTATATGTTGGGGAATGTGCCATTCTTTAAAGAGCACTTTTCATTGATCGGGATTGCAATTATAATTGTATCTGTTCTGCCTCCGATTATTGCGGGGATAAATGGTCGTCGTAAAAAGGGCTCGGTTACCCCGTAGCTGCAAACGCAAACTTTTTCTGGGGTGATATAATTAATAATTAAAATAAATTAACTATTGATATGTTTCACACCGTTCCAGGTGTTACACCTGTTGCATGACAAACCCGGCAATTCTCCGATTCATCTGTGCTCCAATATTTTCCCAACCCTGTACAAAGCCGCTTCCCGCTGTATCTTTTTCTTTTCTTCTGATGATAAAGGCTTTTGAATCAATTTATTCAAATCAGGCTGCCCCGCATCTACCCATGCTGAATACCAGAAACTGCCTACTTCCAATACGGCAGAGCGCATGCGCCGTTCAACCATGCCGTTTAATAAAGTATTATATTTCCTGGCATAGGCTTTAGAATAATCTTTTACCTTTTTGCCGTTGTACTTTACGATCTCATATTTCTTGTCAGCCGGAAAAGAATTGCTGGTGATTCTTTCAAAATGTAATACTGAGTCGACACAAACAAATGATCCCCGGCAGATTTTGAAAGCCTCATTCAAAGGATTTTCAATATACCTGGCTTTGCCGACATAATAATTATAATGATTACCGAATAATTCGGGCAGACGGCTTTCCCACAAACTATGAATACCCTCCTGGTGAGTTAACTGGCCATTATAGTTGCGGGTAAGATGTAAAGGCACATGGGCATCTGCGATATAATGCCCCAGGTTTGCTGATCTTTTCAGGATTTGGGTGGTATCATGATGTTTAAAAGCATCTACCAGTCTATAATATTGATATTGTATTTCCCATGGGACTGTGCCGTATTTGTTCAATGTATCGGCAGAGTATTTTTTAGCAGCATATTTCCATTTCACAGGCATTTTCATAAAAGGCCTTTTGCCATAATGGTCTGCATCAAAAAAATGACGGGGTGCCTCAAGTGAATCCACATAACGTTTTTTGTCAGGATCAACCGCATGTTCGGTAATGAAATCAATATTTGCCTGGTAAAAACCAGCCATTGCTTTAGGTAAAGTGAAGACTGCCACATGATTGATCCGGCGATGTGCAAAGAATCCCCATGAGCAACAGGTAGTTATTATCGTTAAAGAAATAAAAATCCGTACTAAGAGTTTCACTGGTTGTATTGGTTTAGGGTTTGGTTCCCTTTTTAGTTAAAAAAGCGATGTACCCATTCAGCAATCTGTGACATTCATTGTATTTAACTCTTAGTTCTTCCAACTGCTCATTACTGATAAGGGATTCATCGCAAGCGCAAATTAAATGATCTAGTATTTCATTTAATGAACCCCGGGCATTTCGGCAAAACTTGATATTATCCTGATAATGGAATCGCCCATGGCCCTCGGCGATATTTGCTGTGACTGATCTTGAACACCTGATCAATTGATCGGTTAATCTGTATTTTTCTTCAACAGGAAATTGTTTGACCAATATTGAAATATCTTTTCTCAGTTGTCTGCATTTTTGCCATGTTTCCAAGTCTTCAAAACTATTCATATTGGTTGAAAAGGTTAAAGGTTGTTACTTTTAAGTTTATGCATATTTAAAGATTTTACCTCGCAACTCCAACCAATACAACCACTCCAACTAATACAACTTTCCTAATTTAACTTTTTTCAAAAACAAATTGACAATAAGAAATATTCGTCATATATTTGCAGTCCTTAAATAAAAACGAATAAGTAGCTAAAATGGCAAATCATAAATCATCAATAAAAAGGATCAGGGCAAATGCTGCGAAGCGTCTGCGTAACAGGTACCAGGCTAAAACTACCAGGAATGCTATCAAAAAATTAAGAAGCACCACTACCAAAGCTGAGGCTGCTACACTTTTAACCAAAGTGATCTCGATGCTTGACCGTTTAGCTAAAAAGAACGTGATCCACAAAAACAAAGCTTCGAACAATAAGTCAAAGCTGACTAAGTTCGTTAACGGCTTAAAATAATATAAAAGATTATTCTTTTACGGGTAGCGATGGGTTTTAAACCCATCGCTATTTTTTTTTGGACACGATTTTTGGATTGTAAGGATTTAAATAGATTGATAATACCAAGAAAATCCGTATAATCGCTTAATCGTGTACTAATGAAACCTTATCAAGACAAGATCAGCATAAAAGCCTGGGCCGAAGAGGACCGTCCGCGCGAAAAATTAAGCGCCCAGGGCCGTCGCGCATTAACGGACGCTGAACTGATCGCCATACTCATAGGCTCCGGCAGCCGTACAGAATCGGCAGTGGAACTGAGCAAACGCATCCTGCATCATTACGATAACGACCTGAACAAACTGGCTAAAGCCTCCATACAGGAGCTTTCCAATTTCAGGGGAATAGGAGAAGCTAAAGCGATCTCAATTATAGCTGCACTTGAAATCGGTCGCAGAAGAGATGATACGGAAACTAAAGCCATAGAAATAATATTGGGCAGCAAGGACGCTTACAACATGATGCGCAGGCACCTGGTCGACTTAAACCACGAAGAGTTCTGGATCATCCTGCTTGGCCGGGCCAGTAAAGTATTAGGTAAAGAACTCATCAGTAAAGGCGGCCTTTCCGGCACAGTAGCTGACCCGAAGATTATATTCCACATCGCCCTGCAACACCAGGCAAGCGGAATTATACTGATACATAACCATCCATCAGGCAATTTAAAACCAAGTCAGTCAGATATTAATCTAACGAAGAAGCTATCGGAAGCAGGCAGGATGCTGGATATCCAGGTATTCGATCACCTGATCATCAGTGACAATGGCTATTTTAGTTTTGGAGATGAAAGCCTTCTTTGATTTCGGATTTACGATTTTAGATTTACGATTGAGTTTACAGCTTGGATTTACATTTCCTCAAATCGTAATTCGTCAATTTTAAATCGTAAATATAAATCTTCCTGACTTTCGGTCTTCCCGACTTCCGGACTAAATCCTATCTTTGCCGATTATCATTTTGCTATAATGAAGATTTCCTATAATTGGCTTAAACAATTTATTGATACTGATAAAACTCCGGAACAAATCTCGCAGATATTAACCGGCATCGGTTTGGAGGTGGAGATGCTGGACAAGGTACAGGCTGTACCCGGCGGATTGGAAGGTTTGGTGATAGGGCATGTTAAAGAAAGCGCGGCTCATCCTAATTCCGATCATTTGCATTTGACAAAGGTAGATGTGGGCACAGGTATCGATCTGCAAATCGTATGCGGCGCAGCTAATGTGGCAGCCGGACAAAAAGTGGTAGTTGCAGTGGTAGGCGCTACAGTTCACCCGATGGAAGGCGACCATTTCAAGATCAATAAATCAAAAATAAGGGGGGAAGTATCCGAAGGGATGATCTGTGCTGAGGATGAAATAAGTTTGGGTACGTCACATGATGGTATCATTGTGCTCGATGCGGGTGCCATTCCCGGTACCCTTGCAAAGAATTATTTTAAGCTGAACGATGATTACCTGTTTGAAATCGGCCTGACACCTAACCGCGCGGATGCGGCTTCGCATTTAGGCACAGCCCGGGATATCGCAGCTTTCCTGAAAACCCATATCAATAAGCCTGATATTTTAGGTTTTAAGGTCGATAATAACAATCGCCCGATTGAGGTGGTAGTTGAAAATACAACAGCATGTCCGCGGTACTCCAGCTTAACTATTTCGGGCGTCGAGGTAAAAGATTCGCCAAAATGGTTAAAGGAAAAGCTGGGTGTTATAGGTCTGCGTTCTATCAACAACATCGTAGACATTACAAATTATGTGCTGCATGGCTTAGGCCAGCCGCTGCATGCTTTTGATGCTGATGCTGTAAAAGGCAATAAGGTGATCGTAGGCACACGCCCCGAAGGAACCATATTCAAAACACTGGATGAGGTTGACCGTAAATTATCAGCCGATGACCTGATGATCAGCAATGCCGAAGAACCTATGTGTATTGCAGGTGTTTTCGGCGGGATTGGTTCTGGTGTAAAAAGCACTACTAAAAATATATTCCTTGAAAGTGCTTATTTTAATTCGGTATGGGTTCGCAAAACATCAAAAAGGCACGGCCTGAAAACTGATGCTTCTTTCCGTTTTGAGCGCGGTACCGACCCGGATATTACAGTAGTCGCTTTAAAATATGCCGCTTTGCTGATCAAAGAAGTAGCGGGTGGAACTATTTCATCAGAAATATCCGATATCTACCCAAATCCGGTGATGCCTTTTGCAGTGGATATTACCTATAAAAATGTCGACAGGCTGATCGGTAAATCGATCGCACACCAGGAGATCAAATCGATCATTAAGGCACTGGATATTGAGATTGTTGATGAAACTGCTGAAGGGCTATCCTTAAAAGTGCCGCCTTACCGGGTGGATGTCACCCGTGAAGTAGACGTAATCGAAGAAATATTGCGTATCTACGGTTACAACAATATCGAGATACCGACCCAGATCAGGGCTTCGCTGAATAATTCGGTGCGTCCGGAAAAAGATGATGTGCAGAATAGCATATCGGACATATTATCAGCAAATGGCTTTAATGAGATTTTATCCAACTCGCTAACCAAATCGGCTTATTCCAATGACCTTGATCAGGCGGTCAAAATCCTGAACCCGCTAAGCAGCGACCTGGACGTAATGCGCCAGAGTTTGGTGTATTCGGGCCTGGAAGCTATTGCTTATAACCAAAACCGCAAGAGCGCAGATTTGAAACTGTACGAATTTGGTAAGGTTTACAGTGTAAAAGATGATAAATATACCGAGACGCAACGTTTCTCTGTATTCCTGACCGGGGCAGATAAAAGTGAACAATGGAACCAGAAAACGCAACAATTTTCGTTTTATAGGCTGAAGGCTATTGTTGATGGCTTGCTGGAAAGATTAAATATCCGCGATATTGTGGCCGAGGACGCCACCTGTAGTAAGCTGGCTTTTGGTTTGCAATACATGCGCAACGGCAAGCAGTTGGTTAAGTTTGGCTCTGTGGCTGCAGCATCTTTGAAAAAAGCAGACGTGGATAAGGAAGTTTTTTATGCGGATTTTAATTTCGATATGATTTTATCGGCCGTAAAGAAAAACAAGATCGTTTACCAGGAAGTATCAAAGTTCCCGGCGGTGAGGCGCGATTTGTCTATGCTGGTGGATACCCAGGTTACTTTCGGGCAGTTAAAACAGATCGCCCAAAAAACCGAACGCAAATTATTGAAGGATGTAAATGTATTTGATGTTTACCAGGGGGATAAACTTCCGGCAGGTAAAAAATCATATGCTTTAAGTTTTACTTTACAGGACGAAGAAAAAACTTTGACAGACAAGGCAATAGATTCTGTTATACAAAAATTAATTTATAATTTCGGAAAAGAAGCAGGAGCAGAGATACGTAAGTAATTATTGAATGATCGAATTAGTGAATTATTGAGTTGCTGAATTGTTATTTAATTGTTTCTCATAATAAAAATCATTCATTCAATAATTCAATAAATCAACAATTAAAATGCCAACGGTAGCTGACCAGTTAAATAAAGTTGTAGAAAAGACCGAGCGCTTAATTGAGCTTTGTTCTGCTTTGCAGGAGGAAAATGACCTGCTGAAGCTGGAGAACCAGTCGCTTTCAACGGCTTTAAATGTGAGTAAAGATAAGACTGAAGAACTGGAGCAAAAGCTGAAAGTACTAAAGGTGGCGAAGTCATTTTCGGAGACTAATGAAAAAACTCTTGACATAAAGCAAAAAATTAACGAATTTGTGCAAGAAATTGATAAGTGTATTGTATTACTGAAAAAGTAGTGCAAAAAAGTGAATAGCTCAAATGGGAGAAATCTCCATAAAAATAAATATTGCTGACAGAGTTTACCCTTTAAAGGTAAACATGGAAGAAGAAGAAATAATACGCAGGGCGGCTAAACTGATCAACGACCGGATAAAAGAATACCAGGAAAATTATGCGGTCAGGGATAAACAAGATCTGCTTTCAATGTGTGTGTTGCATTACGCAACATCCTCGTTAAAAGCGGAGAAGAAAGTGATGGTGGAAGACACCGATGTTGCGGACAAAGTTTACCAGTTAGATCATTTATTGTCTGAATTTTTTTCGAAGTAATAACGTTCTTTACACATACGAGCAATTAAGATTTAACCGCAGTTAAATTTTAGGTTTCACTATTAAAAACTTAACGCTTCAATATCAGAGGACTGATAAAGGCATACGTTACTTGCAGCAATTTGCAGTACTTAACGACATCCGGGTCCCACCAATGTTATTTGAGGTTTTTCAATACATGACACTTAAATTTAGTTGCGGTTTTTTATTTATATAAACTTAAAGATGAACACAGTATTATACATTATTATCGGGTTACTTGCCGGTGTACCCACGGGTATAGTGATCGGCCGCTTCCTGCTCAGGAAGCTTTTTAAAGACCAGGAATCCTCAGCACAGCATAAAGTAAAAAAGATATTGAAAGACGCTGAAAATGACGCTGAGATATTAAGAAAAAACAAATTACTCGAGGCTAAAGAGAAGTTTTTGCAAATGAAGGCGGAGCATGAGAATGAGATCAATGCAAAAAATAATGCGATCAACCAGCGCGAGAACAGCGTAAAGCAAAAAGAGCAATCCTACAATCAGCGTCTCGAAAATATGACGCGCAAGGAATCTGAACTGGATAATGTGCGTAAAAACCTGGAGCGTCAAACGGAAATTGCCGTTAAAAAGCAAGAGGAAGTTGAGCATCTGAAACAGCAGCACGTAGACCAATTAGAGACCATCGCCGGTATATCAGCTGAAGAAGCCAAAAACCAATTGGTGGATAACCTGCGCGAAGAAGCGCGCAGCAAGGCCATGATGCAGATCAAAGATATTGTTGATGAAGCAAAACTGACAGCGACTAAAGAAGCCAAGAAAATTGTTATCCAAACGATACAGCGTACAGCTACAGAAAGTGCCATTGAGAATACAGTATCCATTTTCAACATTGAAAACGATGAGATAAAGGGTCGTATCATTGGCCGCGAAGGCAGAAACATCCGCGCATTGGAAGCGGCGACAGGTATCGAAATTATCGTAGATGATACCCCTGAAGCGATCATCCTTTCAGGATTTGATCCGGTAAGGCGCGAGATTGCCCGTTTGGCAATGCACCGCCTGGTGACCGATGGTCGTATCCACCCAGCCCGTATCGAAGAGGTAGTCGCTAAGACTAAAAAACAGATAGAAGAAGAAATAGTAGAGATAGGTGAACGTACTGTGATCGACCTGGGTATCCACGGTTTACATCCGGAACTGATCCGTATGGTTGGCCGTATGCGTTACAGGTCATCTTATGGACAGAACCTACTGCAACACTCACGCGAAGTAGCCAATTTCTGTGCTACCATGGCGGCTGAGTTGGGCCTGAATGTGAAACTGGCTAAACGTGCAGGCTTACTACATGATATTGGTAAAGTGCCTGATGATAATCCTGAATTGCCGCACGCTATTTTAGGTATGCAATTGGCAGAGAAGTTTAAAGAGCATCCTGAAGTTTGTAATGCCATTGGCGCTCACCACGACGAGATAGAGATGACATCTATGCTGTCGCCGATCATACAGGCTTGTGACGCCATATCGGGCGCAAGGCCGGGTGCACGCCGCGAGGTGGTTGAAAGCTATATCAAACGTCTAAAGGAACTGGAAGAACTGGCTTTATCTTACCCCGGTGTTGAAAAAACATTCGCGATACAAGCAGGTCGTGAATTACGTGTAGTGGTTGAAAGCGAAAAGATCACTGATGCACAATCAGAGATTCTGGCCGCCGATATATCAAACCGCATACAGACAGAAATGACCTACCCGGGCCAGATCAAGGTAACTGTGATCAGGGAAACCAGGTCGGTTGCATTTGCAAAATAAGCCTCATTTTCAATGCCCCTCCCTAAAGGAGAGGGGCTTATATATTTCATTGTGGCGACTAACAAATCTTCGAATAAAGCTGTTCCGGGCAAGCCTGTTGCACGACCGATTGATATTTATTTCGATCAATACTCCGAACATCACCAAAATCCAACCAATAAGCTGATTCATTGGATATGCGTACCTTTAATTGTGTTCAGCATATTTGGCTTAGTTTGGGCTATCCCTTTTCCGAATCTTAAATTTTTAGGTTCTTACAATGGTTATTTTAATTGGGCCTCATTCCTCATCGCGTTCGCAATCTATTATTATTACAAGCTTTCGCCGGTATTATCCTATTTTATGCTGTTTGTGCTGATGGGCTTTAGTTATGGGATCATCGAACTGGCTGAATGGCAAAAATCAGGTGGCCCTGCGTTATGGCTGGCATGCCTGGTGATATTTCTGTTAGCATGGATTGGCCAGTTTATAGGCCATAAGATCGAAGGTAAAAAACCATCATTCATGGATGATCTCAAATTTCTATTGATCGGCCCGATATGGCTGCTGCATTTTATTCTTAAAAAGCTTTCGGTCAAATATTAAATCTGAAGGACTATATGCTGTTCAGCACAATAATTTCTATCGCATCGGTCACATTCTTACACTTATTAGCTGATGCCTCCAGTGAAAATAGAATGTCCCGGTGTTTGATCAATTTAATAGCATCTTTCTCCTGGGCGAACAGATCAGCAAGGGCATGGTAGTAGATCGTGTCCGTTTGATGTTCGTGATCTTTTATCAATTTACATGAAGCAAGCATTGCTTCGGTATCAACAATCTTTGCCAGGCCTTTTATCAGTTTTTGCAGTTCTATGCAGGATAGTTGAACATACCTGGTCATCTCTCTGATCGCCGGTAAAAACACATCAACCTCATACAAGTTCATTCGCCCGGCGGCTTCGTGTATATTATCGGCAACATCATCTATAGCTGATGCCAGTATATGAATATCCTTACGGTTCAGCGGTGTAAAAAAGACTTTATCTAATCCGAGATAAACCTTGTGTGTGATATCATCCCCGTTTTCTTCCAGGTTATTGATCTGCCTGTACAGAGGTTCGCGCTCTTCAATTGAGCCGGTATCTACCACCGCAGAAAGCAACTCCGACATTTCGACAATATTTTTCCCAGCCTGATTAAATAGGCCATAAAACAAGGCCCTATGTGAAAAGAAGTCAAAAAACAGGTTGCGCATATAGTAAAAATTCCAAATGCTAAGTTACCTGCTCTGTATTAAGGCATTATTAATGGGCGTCAATCCAATGTTAAGAAATTGTTATTTTAATGAAAAAGTCAATGCTTTACATAAATATTTGATTATGAGTGCATTATTTATTTTTTAACTAATAATTTATATGATTTAACTGACGGGGATTTGTTTAGTTAGATTAAAATTAATGTTCGCATAATATTACCAAATGTTAATCATGTCTTAACATTAAGGTAATGCTGGCTCCGCACTTTTGAACCGAAATTTAATTTAACCTTACCCAGACATGGAAAGAATGTTTACAAAACTTACAGGATCAATACTAATGTTGACCCTATTGTTGGTTGGCTTTAATGTTAAAGCACAAACCACATTGGCTTCAAATGAGAAGCTTGAAAAGAAAGTTGCTAAGAAAGATTCGGCAACTGCAACAGTGGCAGAAACCAAATCAACCGCAAAACCTGCTGCTGAAGATACTTCATGGAAACCTCAAAGAAGAATATGGGGTTATGCTTTCGGTGACTTTTATTACAATGCTCACGCTGATGCAGGAAACAGAGGACCGGAACAAAACTACAACGGCGTTCCTCAATACAGAAACGCATTCCAGTTCCGTCGTATCTATTTAGGTTATGATTATGAGATAACCAAGAAATTTAAAGCTGAATTGTTATTGGCATCTGAGCCAAGTGCCAACACCGGCGTGAATGGTACCACTGCTATTCAAAATGGTGATAACCTGGTTGATGGCAAAATGGCTTTTTATATCAAAAATATTAATATTCGTTACAGAGACCTTTGGAATGGTACCGACTTTGTTATAGGTGAAATGGCAACTCCTGGTTTCGCAGTTAATGAGCCTGGAACTAATGGTCCTACTTCATTAGCGGAATCTACCTGGGGATATCGTTTTATCGAAAAAACAGTATCCGACGTACACAAAAACAATTCTTATGACGTTGGTGCTGCTTTGCAAGGTACATTTGATCCCAAGACCAAAAACTTTGGTTACGTGTTGATGGTTGGTGACAATACCCAGGCTAGCTTATTGCCAGCTGCAAACGCAAATTCAGGTTTCTACAAAATATTCTACGGTGATATCTGGGGTAAATTCCTTGACAAACACTTATTGGTAGATATCTATGCAGACTATGTAAGAACTGGTCCTGCTACAGCAGCCATTGGTGGTCAGGCACATAATATGTTAAAAGGTTTCGTAGCTTATACCTCATCAAAAATATCAGTAGGTGTTGAAGCTTATACTCAGAAACTTACCAATGGGGTTACAAACACTACTGCCGCTGCTCCTGCTGATGCTACTGCTCAGGCACTGTCTGTTTGGGTAAAAGGCGCGATCGTTAAAGATAAACTAGGTTTCTTTGCCCGTTATGATGGATATAATCCAGACAAAGATTATATCGGTACTGATGCTTATACAGCTACTCCAGGTATATACAATGCGTACACTCCTGTTTACAAAGAAAAATTCTATACCGCAGGTTTAGATTTTACTCCTACCAAAAACGTACACTTCTCGCCAAATATTTGGTATGTTTCATACAAAGATCAGAGAGATTCAGGGGTTACAGGCCGTGTAGCTGATGACCACAACATAGTTTACAGAATGACTTTCTACTACGTATTTGGTAAATAATAACATTCAATTAGCAAAAACGCAAATCATGAAAATAATTAAAAATCTAAAGTTAGCAGTTGTTGCATTAGCAGCATCTTCCATAGCCCTATCGGCTGCGGCACAGGATAATACTTTATTGGGCGCAGGCAGTACATTCGTGTACCCATTGTTCTCAAAAATATTCTCAAAGTACACTGCCTCTAAAGTAAACTATCAGTCTATCGGTTCAGGTGGTGGTATACTGCAGTTAACTAACAAAACTGTTGATTTCGGTGATTCAGATGCTCCCTTAAACGAGGATCAGACTAAGAAAATGAGTGCTCCTGTTCTGCATATCCCGATGACTTCAGGTGCTGTAGTTGTAACTTATAATGTACCAGGCGTTAAAGGTGGTTTGAACCTGAGCGGTAAGGACCTTGCTGATATCTTCCTTGGAAAAATCACCAATTGGAATAGCCCTGAGATAAAAGATGCTAATAAAGGTGTTACTATACCAGATCTTCCAATAGTTGTTATCCACCGTTCAGACGGTAGCGGTACTTCATTTATTTTCACCGATTATTTAACCAAAGTAAATCCTGATTGGGCAAAGAAAGTTGGTAAAGCAAGTGCTGTAAACTGGCCTGCAGGCTTAGGTGGTAAAGGCAGCGAAGGTGTTGCAGGTTTGGTTAAACAAACTCCTGGTGGTATCACTTATGTTGAGCTGGCTTATGCTAAGCAAAACAATATGCCTTATGCCAACATCCAGAATAAGAGCGGAAAATACATTACCCCAACTATCGAAGCTACTACTTTAGCAAGCAATGTGACTATACCTGACGATTCAAAAGTATCTATTACGAATACTGACAATCCTAAAGGTTATCCAATTGCCAGCTTTACCTGGGCTTTGATCTACAAAGAACAAAACTATAGCAGCCGTTCAAAAGCCCGTGCTTCTGAATTGTTGAAATTACTTTGGTACAACATTCACCAGGGACAAGCAGAATGTGCTCCGTTGAATTATGCGCCGCTATCAAAATCAGCTGTAAAGGTTGCTGAAAAAATATTGAAATCAGCTACTTTCGACGGTAAGCCAATATTATAATAACAAATCCTTCTACCGTTATTATAAAATTAAAAATCTTATAAAACAACTGATTACCAGCACTTGAATTTAGTGCTGGTAATTGTTTTGTAAATAGTAAACATAAATTTATGGAGCCATCCTTTGCAAATCCTGATAAAACGAGCGCCAGCTTAGTTTCCGGTAAACAAGAAGTAAAAGCGATGAAAAATTCAAGATTAAGCCTATCCGACAGCCAGTTAAAGTGGGAAATTATATTTAAACGGATATTAATAGCCATGAGCATCCTACTGGTGCTTATCATATTAGGTGTGCTTGCAACCCTGATTAAAGAATCTATGCCCTCTATTAAATCATTAGGCATTGGTTATTTGTGGGGAAAGGTTTGGGATCCTGTAAGTAATATTTACGGAGCTTATCCATTTTTGATTGGTACGTTGCTTACCTCGTTCATAGCGTTGATTATTTCGATACCGTTTTCATATGCTGTAGCTATTTATTTAGGCGAATACAATCCGAAAGGATGGTTGTCTGATCTGTTAAAAAATACAATAGAACTGATCGCTGCTGTACCTTCCATCATTTACGGCTTTTGGGGACTATTTGTACTGGTACCTATCATACGCACTTTTGAAGCGAAAATAGGTGTGGCTCCATACGGGATAGGGGTTTTTACCTCTTCGCTCATTTTGGCAGTAATGATCATTCCTTATGCCGCTTCATTGGGTATCACCCTGATCCGCATGGTGCCATCTCCTTTAAAAGAAGGCGCCTATGCTTTAGGTGCAACCCGCTTTGAGGTTATCCGGAAGGTCATCATGCCTTATACCCGTTCAGGGTTATTTGCCGGTGTACTCCTTTCATTAGGCAGGGCATTGGGCGAAACTATGGCTGTTACCATGCTTATTGGCAATACCAGCGCTGTGGCTCATACATTAAAGGATGCCATTTTTGGTCCGGGTAATACCATGGCCAGCGTTATCGCTAATGAGTTTACCGAAGCTGACCACAGCGAATATTTATCGGCGCTTATTGAGCTTGGCCTGGTGCTGTTTTTCGTAACGGTTGTCATCAACCTGATAGGTAAAAGAATAATTACACGATTCACAAACGAATAAAGGTATGGAATCAAAAATAGGATATAGAAACGCCAAGAGCTTAATCTTTAAAGGCATCATTATATTTTTTGCTTTTGTTATTACGCTTCCGCTGATTATTGTTTTGCTTTATATCATCAAGCAAGGCGTTACGCAGGTTAACTGGCATTTTTTAACCCATGTGCCTGCACCGGTTGGTGAAACAGGTGGTGGTATTGCCAATGCCTTATTGGGTAGTTTTTTAATGGTGCTAATTGCTGCGGTAATTGCCATACCTGTGGGTATGACGGCGGGTATCTATCTAAGCGAAAACCCACGTACCAGGCTAGCTTATTACAGTGGTTTATGTGTCGATATTTTGCAGGGTGTACCGTCCATAGTAGTAGGTATCGTAGTTTACTTTTGGCTGGTTAAACCTTTGGGGACATTTTCTGCATTATCCGGTAGCGTTGCATTGGCCATCATGATGCTGCCTATTGTAATAAGATCTACTGAACAAACACTCAAAATGCTGCCCGATTCGCTTAAGGAAGCCGCATTGTCATTAGGCGTACCTTATCACCGCGTTATACTTAAGGTGATTGTACCTTGCGGTTTCGCAGGCATTTTATCAGGTATTACTTTATCTGTCGCACGTGTTATAGGCGAAACTGCCCCGTTGTTATTTACGGCCTTTGGTAACCCATATTTGTCTACCTCGGTTACCAAACCGATGGAAAGTTTACCCCACCTGATATTTACCTATGCTACAAGCCCTTATGATGACTGGCATAACTTGGCCTGGGGGGCGTCATTTATACTCTTATTATTCGTTTTAACATTAAACATAGTCACAAAAGTGATCACAAGAAAATGGAAAGTACAATTGTAAGCGCTGAAAATATTAATGCCTATTATGCTGATAGTCACGCGATAAAAAATGTGAGTATCAAAATAAAAAAGAACGAGGTAGTCGCGATGATGGGGCCCTCCGGTTGCGGTAAAACAACTTTTTTACGCTGTATAAACCGTATGCATGAGCTGATTCCTAATGCAAGGGCAGAAGGTGTAATGAAGCTTGATGGCGAGGATGTTTATAAAATGAACGTTATTTATGTTCGCTATAAGATCGGGATGGTGTTCCAAAGGCCCAATCCGTTTCCGAACCTGAGCATTTATGAAAACGTAATCGCCGGTTATTTGCTGAATGGCATCAAACTGTCAAAAGCAGATAAGGATGTTATCGTTGAAAAATCATTAACGAGCTCAGCCCTTTGGAAAGAGGTTAAAGACTCCCTGCATAAAAAGGGTACGTTCCTTTCGGGCGGCCAGCAGCAACGCCTATGTATAGCACGTGCCATTGCGATGCAGCCTGAGGTGATCCTGTTTGATGAACCAACGTCGGCGCTTGACCCTATATCCACCTCGAGCGTCGAAAACCTGTTCCACGAGCTAAAGCAAAACTACACGCTGATTATTGTAACACACAATATGCAGCAGGCAGCACGTGTGAGCGACAGGACAGCTTTCTTTTACCTGGGTGAACTGGTAGAATTTGATGATACCAAAACCATGTTTACCAATCCAAAAGATCAGCGTACCCAGAATTATATCACCGGCAGGTTTAGTTAATTAGCATTAATTATTTAGAACTTTAAAACTATGACACAATTAGAAAACGAAATATCCGGAGTTAAAAAAGAGCTGATAAATATGTGGATGCTTGTTCAGTCGCAGTTGAACAAGGCCCGCGAAGCAATGATCAACTTTGACAAGGACCTGGCGCGTGAAGTTTTGGTGAAAGAGAAAAGGGTTAACTCATTTGAATTAAAAATAGACCGCGATTGCGAAAATGTATTTGCGTTGTACTGCCCGGTAGCTGTCGACCTGCGCTTTTTGCTTGCTGCATTAAAAATCAACACCAACCTG
>Ga0307510_10000146_pt1 | contig 58806 bp, 77 predicted proteins | sample 12_EM_MG_FD_207224 | JGI IMG/M metagenome (GOLD analysis project Ga0307510, IMG submission 207224) | Populus trichocarpa ectomycorrhiza microbial communities from riparian zone in the Pacific Northwest, United States - 12_EM | ecosystem: Host-associated > Plants > Roots > Unclassified | place... | reverse complement strand
GAGGAGGTGTAGTACTCCTGGCTGCTGTCTGGCCTTTGTTTTCCTGAGTGGATCGCGCTGCATCTGCATCTGCGGCTGCTCGACGAGGGTTCAGTAACGACATAGTTGAGTAAATATCTCAACGCACCACGAGGTACATTCGCCGACTCATTCGCAAAAATGCTTCGCACGGAAGACACGATCCCTCGGCTTCCGAGAGCAGTGGCTGAATTGACACGCTTTCGAACTGGGGGACTATTACTCTTCAGCGGAGACTTGCTCTTCCCAGCGGGGCTGTCGGATGTCGATTTCCTCATTGGTGGGGGATGTAGGGCTCTGCTTGTGGACAATCGAAGTGGGCTATGGCTATCGTGTAGGTTTAGCGGTTTGTAATTGATGGACCCAGTGGTTTTAGCATTGGTGTCGATCGAGAGCTTGCTCTTTTTCTACGTGTGAGAAAAGTATGAGGTTGGCGCTCCCATCCGAGAAACGACGTACGTACCGTTATTGCGAGGCCCTCGACTCTGCAACCCTGCTCACCAACGGCAATCACTTTTGGCGCCTCCGTAGAGCGGAGCGTTTGCAGGAGTAACTTGCCATCCTCGGTCCCAATATACAACGATGCGCCATCAACGGAAAAGAGCAGTGAGGTCACCGTGACCTTATAGTTAAAAGAGCGGATGAGGCTAGGAAGGTGATGAGTACGTTTTAAAGCAGTAACCGCTAGGTGTTGAGATATATATACCTTAGTTCCTTATCAAGGTCCACAAGTGCGACGTATCCCCTGCTGCACGCGACCGCGATGAGCGTCTTGCTATACGGGCTACAAGCCATAGCCACGACATCTCCCGCCGTGCCATCACCGATAGAGGTAACACGGGAGGGACCGGACGCCCGTGTGATGTCGTATATCACCAATTTGTGATTTATTCCCAAGAGCAGACGCACGCGCGAGTGAACGTGAAACGTGCACACGGCAACGCGCCCCGGGAGCCCATGCAACGTAGTCTGGGTGCCAAGCGCCAGGTTGTGCACGACGACGGCGCTTGAGGAGGCTACTGTGAGCAACGTGCTGTCGTGCGAGAGCGACAGCGTATGGATGGGGTCCAAGTCGCCGGCGGGATGTGCGGGTAGCGTTTGTACGATCTTTGTTTGAGAGGATGCCGAAGAGGAGTGTTCAATGATGTGTACGTCGCTCCCCATGGACAGGATGAGCGTCCCCTTGTCTTTGACGGCGAGGCTACCAATGTCATCTTGAGGAATGTTGCTGCTGTCGGGCAACGGCCACAGGGATTTGATGAGTGAGCCGGAGGCATCGTAGCGGGTGACCGAATCCGTCGTGGCGACATAGAGGGAGCCGTTGTCTGGGGACCAAACACTCGATACGTATGAGGAAAGTGGGGCATGCGAAGATGGAGGAAGAGTGGAAGGGCCCCTCCGAAGAGCGGAATGCTCTGTGATAGTGATATTCCCCGTTGTGAGTATGGCCAGCATCTCGCTAGTCTTGTATTTTTCTCGGCTGCTGGTTAAACTGAGTCGTCGTTTTGTTCATCAAGGTGCCGCCCGCCATTTGTCGAACAGTTACTAAAAATGTATACAAAAATGGCAAAGTTGAATTACGTGCCAGTCACGTGAGGTTAAGGTACAAGTATTAATGACACGATGAGATGTCTCATTCTCGTTCTGTTGCCTTATCCATCTGTTGCCGTTTTCGCGACGATCCACTGTAGTCTCTGTCAGTATTTGCTTGCCCAGTGCAAGTGTAAGTTAAAACTCACGCTTCCGTGTCCAATCCCCGTTTCCGCCCACTCTTCGCCTCGTCCAGGAATTTATCGACGCCGAACACGTCCGTCGTATCCTTCTCGAACTGTACAGGACCTTCCCGTACCTCCTGCTCCCGAGCACCTTCAAACCCTACCTGTGCCTGCCCCAGTCCAAACCGATCGTTATCCAACGCGCGGCCAATGCCCTCCTCAGTACCACCTCCAAAGCGTTCCTCATCCTCTTCCGTAATGTTGCCGCGAGCCTTGTATATCGCAGCAGCAGCCGACGAACCATGAAAGAGGGGCTTGTCATACAAATGATATGACTCCTCTTCCCCAAATGAACCTGATAGTGATTCCTGGTTGAAAAGGCGCGAGTCGAGCATTGACTCCTTTGATAACGTCGGCTTTGCTAGTCCCAACGCAATCTTTTCTGAGATATCGCGGTTTTGTTGACGCGCAAGCATCTTGGCACGTTGTTCGGTGCCCATGTTGTTCATGCGCATCTCGCGCTCGCGTTCACGCCTCTTCTCGGCGCGCATCTCGTCGCGCACTTTTGCAGCATCTTCTTCTTCCGACTCGTCGCCTGAAGAGCTTCCAGAGTCACTCCCATACGCGGCAAGGGAAGATTTCATCGCAGCCTGAGTCTCGGCCGCGGGTCGGGAAGGTGCGATACCAGCACGCTCTTCCCGTGCACGTTGCGCCAACAGGCGCAGGTTCTCTTCTTTGGCAGCCTTCTCCTTTTGGACAAGTTTTTGCTGCATCAGGGCACGCTGGCGGACCTCCTCTCGTGAGTGTCGGTCCGCGATATATAGTGCTTCTGAGAACTTGGCAAAGTTATCGTTGATGTGTACCTAGAAGGAACAGCTCAATAAGACGTAGAGTGAAGTGCTATTGTTTACGTACGTCTTGCAAGCCACGACCGTCAGATGCCAATCGTTTGTCCAAAGGTATGGTGAAACCCTTGTTGTTTTTCCAATTGGATATTGACGGAGGAATCATCCATTCTTTCTGCTCCTGTGCGGTTGCTTTCCGTGGTGGACTGCGAAGCACTGGTGGAGGTGGGCTTGGAGGCCCACGAGGAATCTTTTTGTGTTTGAAGCGTGGAGGCTCGAGGGGGTCTTCGACGACCTCGGTCATTTTGATGATGCGCTGTTGAAGGGCGCCCCCAGATTGTTGACCGGGTGTGTATCGAATAAATGACGTCTTCCCCTGACTGTCGGGCACGTTCTTGGGTTGCGCAGCTTTGATTTTTCCATTGGTGATCTTCTCAAGGGCAGCTCGGGTCTTCTCGGCCGTGGTTTGTACTTCCTCCTCGGAAGGTCGCTCCATGGAGCGGTCCTCGTCATCCAGGTCCTTTCTGTATGCCAACGGGACAAGGTCCTTGAACTGAGATTGAACCAGCTTGCCATGCCGCTGACCCTGGTGGGCGATGGCATCATAGCGAACGTTGCCTTCGCTGTCCACTTGAAGAGCTAATGTGTTGCCAGAGGAAGCCTATGAAGCCATGAGGTGGTACGGGGGGCACGTATTCAGAGAGACGCACCTTCTTCCTACCCATATCTAGTGGGTACTGGGCAATATGACATTCCGGGAAAGCACCGCCGTCGCCTTGAAACGGTGATGTGAGAAACGTTCAAACGAGATTTAACCGAAACGCACCGTAGTCCTCCTGAGATTTTGGTTTCCATCCGTTTCTCTGTCCATAAGGAGGCACGGCCTGGCGAGGAACAACGGGTGGAGGAGTGGACGTGGACGCGGAAGGTCGTAGTGAGGTTTCTTCCTCGTCTGGAACAGCAGGAGCATAGATTGGGGCAGGGAGTGCACTAATTATCATACGTCAAGCGGATAGACAATAAATATATGATGCACTTACGCAGCAAGCGCGTTAGCCAGCATCTTGTCGTTGACCTTGACTTGTGACTTTGAACAACGGCGCGATGCGAGGAGGAACTAACTGGATCGTCTGACTAATCTATTTGGTTGTTTATTTGTCGGGAACGCATTTTGCACCAACCCGGGCCACTGTTGTACTACTGTACTGCCCTCAGCCTCAGCCTTCTTCTGACCTCCGACATAAAAACAATACATCAGAGATATGACAACATAAAGGAGCGATAGTTCCTTGCCGTGCCCATGTTAATCCCTTTCTCTTCCCTTACGCGACCATCTTCACGTCCAAAGCTAGACATCTGCCTTATCCGCCTGGAACGATCTCCTCTTTCCGCGTGAACAAGACAGTAGCGTTCCCGAGTCGAAAGACTGCAGACTGCCCAAATAGCGTCCTTCAGCTCTCCTGAGCCACACACGGATGGACTTCCGTCCCGCGCGTATCTACGAGGACTTACTATATCAGATGTGCAGTGACTTGCATCACCTTCTCGGCCAGCACTACACCAGGCAAGCAGCGGGATAACAATTCGTGTACGAGGGTCTCAACTATACTCCTGACCGTCTTGCAGGCACGTAACGAAAGTACTACACTTACTTTTCCGTGTCCATTATGAGCGAGATACCGGATCCATTTCCGTTCATCTATCTGACATGGTCAACGACATCTTTTACGGACTGACCGGTGTTCAACAGGCAAGACCGTGCCCCTCGAAACTTTTGTATTCAACGGATTTATAAAATCCGCCTGTCATACCTGTGGTTGTTCTCTTTTCATGTGATTTTGACCTTTCCTTCAATGTCCTTTTAAAGGGTTTTCTGTGCACCTTGGGTATTTGTTCTTTTTATCAACGTGTCTAGTTCGCTTGAGGAACTATATTGCGGTACTATTTAGTCTTCATGTATTAATTGCACCTGAATGAAGGACTGGAGGGTCTACCTAGTATCTAATCAGATCAGCGTTCATCAACTAAAGTATTAGTAATCAGACGGGTGTCCCAACACGGACACGTGCGGGTTGGAGGGGTCGCTCAACAAGCGCGTACTCTCTCAATCACATTTGGGTCCATGCATTTGCCTGCATTCGAGGCATCTCCCAGACGACCATGTCCCTAGCGTCACCCAGTACCCAGTCTGTTCAGGCTTTTGTATTTGGCCTGGATAATAACACAGAATCCCACCAACATGTCATCACCGTTGACCTCGTTGACGACGCCGTTGATCTAGAAGGTAATGAAATGCGTCAATCTATGTACGTTGAACTCCTCGATGGTACATAATTCGTTTTATCTCCTGCCGAGACTCGAGGCTCCATTGACGGACTAATCCAGAAATGTTTGTTGCCATCCTCAAATCTGAAGCGCACCTTCTTCACCCGTCTGAAATCGACTGTATTGATCGATTGAGGATACTTCCTTGTGCGTATTGAAACCACGTATGACGTGCCGTCCAATCATTTGTTTTTTCCCAACCCCCTTCGTGCACGTAGACCCGGCTAAGTACCTACTCACCCGCCTCTGTCTCCGCAAACCCGGAAAATGGCATCGCCTCAGCTCACTCCGGTACCAGCACGAACTGGGTGATAATATAACGGCGATACTTGAAATGCTCTGCGTCTCTTCAAAGCCGAATACTACTGAGCACCACGCAATCAAACAAGAAGAACAGGAGGTCATCGACCTCATTTTCCATGAGATGGATTTGCAAGACGCGATGAAGCCGAAGCCCCCACCAGCTTCTCTCTTAGAACAGCCAAAGGTTGAAGCGGGCCCATCTTCTGTTAAGATTGAGGATATTTCCGAGCAACCCTGCGGAGACCTCTCCTTTTTTGCACAGGACCACACGTATGCAGAACTCCCTGAGCTTCTGAATTGTTTGAGCTTGGAAGAGCTCAGGCAGTTGGCGAAAAATATGAAGATCAGAAAGCCTTGTGTGAACGTAAGCAGCCTCCCCATTCTGAATTTTTGTCATCAACAGAGATATTTGTGCAGCGAGCAGTGCTCGAGGGCGTGCTGGTCAAACATGCATCCTCTCAATCTATTTTATCATCCTACTCTGTTCATTCGAGAGCAAAGGCGGAAAATCAGCCCGTAGCACATGCACGATTACCCCTCACTAGAAAGTCATCACAGTTGGACCGTCTGCGTCAAATGGTGATGAAGATTCTTGGTATATTTCTCCTCGTTTCCTTATTTCACCCTTATTTGGACTGAATCTTCTCATAGGAACCTGTGTTCGCGTCAATGATAATGTGTTTGCCCTTCTGCGCAGGCTTAACTTGATTTATTTTCGCTGGTATGCCCCTTTCACCTCCTTTCTAGACTCCAGTAACACAGAAATGTTTTAGTACGCAGTATGCTCCAGATATTCTGACCCCTTCTATTCTCTCCCGCGCACGAAGGCGTACTTTTCAGCGATACGATTACGAACGAAGCCCCGATATCTGGCCTACACGCAATGCGCTTCTCGCGTACGAGTGGGCCCTCGAGCTAGAAGCACAGGTGGACGCGCTTCTCAACAACACGCTCACACTAGCCAGGGCGCGTTCACGCTCACGCTCTGGCGATGCCAAAGCTGGTATTGCGAAAGAGATAGCTTTGGGGGAGGGTGACGTAGTTAAAGAGAGTCTGCGCGTCCAAGATGCGCGGGAAGCGCTGGCTATATTCGAAGTCGCGTATATTGAATGGAAGGCGCTCGGGGAGAGGAACTGCGATCCGAGGCCACACGGACTCGAGAGATTTGATCGAGGTATGTCGTCATGCACAGTCATTCACACCTTACCTTAGAACGTGGGTTGTGGGGTACCTCGACAGGCCATGTCCTCACTCGCATCGTGCAGAAAGGTGCGGACGCTTTCGGTACTCTGAAAGAGTACGATCGCGAACTCGACGTGCTCGAAGCTCTCCTCAACCAGCGCCGTTGGAGGCGCGGGAGGCGCGGGAAATGGTACGACAGGCGGGCCCTGATACTGACGAGGTATTGTGACAAGAGTCCCGAAACCCTGAGGCGCGCGGTGCGTGGTCTGCTCGACTCTCTGAATGACCGGGATACGCATCTTGGTGAGTGGCCCCATCGCCTCGTGAATTGAAGCCAATCGTCACGCTCGTAGTCTACCGCCTTAGTTTGTCTCGCAGACTTACGGCGCTGGAGAAAAAGCTGGGTATCAGCCCAGAGGAACGACACGAAGTAGATCCGTTCACCAACCCAGAAAAAGTGCATATTACAGGCGTTCGACTACGGAACGCTCCCATCACCCAAGATCGGAAAACCACGGGTCAAGAGCCGTCACATAACACGCCTGTGCAGGGGATGCAAGGAGTATTGTCTTTTCCCGTCGTCAAACCGGCTATCAGGGTAAAGCAGGTCGCTAACCCCGCCATCGGCGCACTCGGGGTACGAATGTCCCATTACGACTGCTCTGTTCGATCGTAACCGACGGTTTCCTTTGCAGGCTAAAGACGCCCAGAAGGGTAAATCAAACTGGAAAGGACAAGACGAGGATGTCGTCAATGTCGAAACCTATGCGTTACAACACTACGAGCGCCTTGGTTACAAAGGCTATCATTGTGAAGGCCGGATCGTCGCCACCCTCTTCGGCCTGCTATTTTGGGACATTATCTTTGCTCCTATCCCCGGGGCATTCGAGACACCCTATCAGACCGCCCCACTGGACATATTTGAGGACACATTTTATCACGCGCGGGAGTGTCTCATCGAAACTCGCCTGGACGAAATTTGCGAAGGAAAGGCAAGGGAGATCATAGAAATCGTAGACGACAATCACCGGGAGCGTGGGACGTGGGGTCTGGGCGTGCGCTGGGACCTGTTCCCCAGGGAGGATCTCCTAGAAATAGCAGAGGTACGTGCTGATTCTGAGCAATGATCTAGCGTAATGACGTCCGTGCAGTGTTTTACAGGGGAGGCTCTAGCTTGTTTATGTCGAATTCTCTGCGAAGATTATGCCCAGCGCGGGTCGGGGATCCCGGATCTCTTTCTCTGGAACTATGCCGAAAAGCATTGCAAGTTTGTGGAGGTCAAGGGCCCTGGAGACAAGCTGCAGGAGAATCAGAAAGTACGAACCTCTTCTTTGATATCGAGCTGAACGCACAGTATTAAGGGCAGCTATCAGCTTTGGATTGATGTCATGCAGCGTGCAGAGGTCAATGTTGAAGTGTGTCATGTTGAAGAGCTGGACAAGTCGAGTGACAAGCGGCAGACGAAGGGCAAGGGGCGGTCGAAAGCCAAACGAAAAAAACCGAAACCTGCTGAGTCCGACTGGGAGACCGAGGCCATGGTATCTGGATGGGAAGACGAGGATGAATTGAATGCGTCACAATATCTTCCCGTAGTCGACACAGGCCTCACCCTAGTGAGAAAGCGATCCGCGGAGAGTTTCACTGGTGCTGAGCTTGGAGGCAGACCTGTGGTGAAACGGCCACGTACAGGACTGTATGAAGCGGACTGAACGATATGTGTCCGAATTGGCTGTCCGACGGTCAGGCTAGGCCCGCATATGTATGCCTCGTAGGTCACTGTTAGTAACCGTTATCGACGTTGTCACCACTCCAGAAGACAGGCGTTCTAGGATGTAATGTACTACCTACAATATATTACGATGTTGCACAGCTACCACTTCATCTATCCTCATCTGGAAACGGCGACGGAATATGATAATACTCACGCCAAAGAACACCCCTTCAAATCTTTACCCGCCCAAAATCCTACCTATGACCGCACAACGCATACACTTCACAACCTCCCTGACCGCCGCGCCTGTGCATGTGCGTCATGGCTGCCACTGGTCTGATGGTCTGATGAGTGTAATATTGCATTCATATACTCGAATCCACACTACCATTCCTGATGCACGTGTGATGGTGAAAGTTGCCAAGGTCTCCTAGCGTCGAGGGCTTTCCTTCACCTGTAGGTTAATATCGCATTTCCGTCCTATGTTAGCAGTGAGAGAAACTAGTTGTCTGGAGCCTCGGCCCAGAACCACCAACAACTACGCGTGGACGCATCAGCTTTTTCGGCTTGGCGTCACTGGCATGATGCGGTTGTAATGACCGTTCTTGCTTGCTCGATCAATCCACAGTTTGCATCGCATTCTTAACACGGAGGTATCATTGTGATCTTTGTACAGGTTATTGTGATCCATCATTTGTGATCCGGTGGATTAGCTGACATGGTTTTGATGGAGATTCTCTAACAAATGTACCTAGACTATGCGGTATTGGAGAGTCTGGACGTCGATACTGTGGGTAGCCACTGTTATGCTCTCAGGCTTTGCCTCAGGACCAAAACTAAAATTGCGTTAATGAGTTCGGGTATCTGTACTTGTTCCGGAAGCAATTTCCGTAAAGGGCAATCAACCGCCACCACGGCTTTTCTTTGTGTTTGTGTTGAGGAGCAGGGGTGGTGTTGTTGCTATCGAGAGCGTTGCCGCCCCGCGACCGTCGCAAGGAGCCAGACCCAAAATGCTGCTTGTTCATTATGCAAGCCTTCTCACCCTTTCCCCCCAATCCTTGTTTGTTCACCACGGGACTTTGAAAGTGGATTGAGCAGGCCGAGCAGTCCGTTGCGGTTCTTCTCTCTCTCCCTTAAACCCCCCTCTGGCCTTCTGGCCCTCCTTTCCTTACCTCATGTCTCCCTCTCTGCCTGCTGTGCGGGCCTACCCAGAGAAGCGGCATCCCGACCTGAATGTTGACATCCGGGACGACTTGGGCCCCCCTTCGCCCGGCGCGGGACATGCCCACCCATTCCGCCCTAACTTGGCCGACAATGAGTTGGACGATGGCCAGGATGGTCCCACTTTCCTGACCACTGGCACAACGACGTTCATCGTTAACGCACCGGCCTCGGACATAGGGAACACGCCCACTCCAACCACTGTTGTGCAGGTCTCAACTTCCATTGTAATAGTAATAGCATCAGAAGGGCCGTCCATCTCGGCTTCTGTACTTAACTCCACTCTTCCGGCGGCCACAAACACCTCGGACATCATCGCTTCTTCGTCAACATCGCTACCAACCCTACCACCATCATCTCCGCCTATCCCTGCCACCAGCAAGGCTGCTCCACGCCCCACGATTCAAGGCCCTGTTTCTAGGATCACGATTGTACCTTCGCCGTCAATGATATCACCCGCTGACTCGTTTCTGACCAATTCAGAAAGCGAGGCGAAGAAATCGCGTGGTCTCTCTGGGGGGGCCATTGCGGCCATCGTCATAGTCCTCCTACTTTCATTGTCTGCAGTGGCATTCTTTGTTTTGAGGAATCGCCGGATCCAGAAACGCGTTGCACGACGCGCAACTTGGACCACTGGCCTATCACGAAGTCCTAATTTCGACTCGTTGGAGAAGGGCCCAAGCCACGTTCATCCGACATCCTCCCACGAACCGACTGGGACGATCGAGCCATCACCGACGGGCCAAGGAAGCGCACAGGGGGAAGCCCAAGCACCCGTTCGAAATATCGCGCGCAAACCACCTCTCCCGTATAGTCCGGTGTCTTCTCTCACACCGCCTCTCCCATCATACAATAATCCCCCCCATGTCGCGGTACCGTATGTGCCCCCAGCAACCACACCTACACAAGGCCCTCCTTCGGTACAGGACGTGCCGATGCTCGTTCGGGTGACATTCATCCCTCAGCTCCCGGACGAACTTGCGATCACACCTGGGGAGACGTTGTGTATTCGAACGGAGTACGATGATGGATGGGCGTTATGTGTTAATACTCGTGGGAAACAGGGCATGGTACCACTGGAGTGCCTTGAAGGGGATGGCGGCCAGTTGACAGCACCCTCACTCGTGGGAACCTGGCGCACGTCTCGACGTGCGAGCTCACTCCGTTCGGTTGCAACATGGTCTTAGGTGGTGAGATGTTGCGATGGCGTTGTTAGGACAGTGTGGCTGTTGCTTGTTTTGGGTAGAATTTGTAACCGTGGGAATGTGGTTGGCTAAATGGAGTAAGGGTTGTGCCAAATTTGTTTCTGAGTGACTTGGACCACACGGCCTCTTTTCTTCTTTATTAGAGAACCAGAACATTATTACTGTACATTATCAACGGACCATTTTATGGAATTAATGCAGCCAAAATCGGTTCAGGAACGTGAAGGTACGCGCTTCCCATCCTAGGGAAATCACAGGCCACGCTCAGAGAATCTTTCACGTCGTAAAGATCTCGTATGGTCCCTCTTGGCTTCCCTTCCAAGGTCAAGCCTCGCTAATATCAGGCAGAAGATCGACCCTCTCCTTCAGCTAGATGTCGTCGGCGTTCGTCATTCCTCCTAATTCCCTCAACTCTCCCCTCTAACACACTCTCAGCTCCTCCCCACAGAGGTTTCCTTGCACATCTTTTCCTATCTCTCATCAAAGACTCTCTTAAATTGCGGCTTGGTCAGTCGACGCTGGCGCACTCTTGCAGATGATTACACGCTTTGGAAACGATTATGCATGATTAAAGGGTGGCATTGGAAGAATGCCCCTTTACGACCCCACCTCCAATCCCCAAACACCCAACCTTCGCAGCACGACACAGACGACGAAGGGATGGGCGACGAAGAACTAGAAATGACCCCCGAAACGTATTCCCATACCCATACCATGGACGACTCTGGTTTCGCATCTTCTCTTTTCGACGACCCTTGGGAGGAATCGTCGTCCGCGGTTCAGCCTGGGTTCACGTCCCACTTCCCATCTTCGACTACTACTCCGCCCCCCAACACGAACTTAGACGCTCAGAGCGGCAGTCGCAAGCTGACCACTCGCCTCCCTTCTCCCGCTATCCCCTCAGCGCAGTCCTTTCAGCATCAACCCCTAAATTACAAACTTCTTCATCTCACTCGTACTCGTTTGCAACATCGCTTCCTCGCGGGCTCCTATCGTCTCTTGACGTTGCAATCGCGGGGGACACCTGGTTCTCATACCAACACAATATATTGCCTCCAACTCTATACGTACCCTGGGACCGGTAACCAGGTCCTGTTCACGGGCTCCAAGGATCGAACCATCAAAGAGTGGGACCTTGCCACTGGAGCCGTCCTCCGCACAATCGAAGGTATCCATGAAGGTAGCGTTCTGAGCATTTGCGTCTACGGCGACTATCTTGCCAGCGCAGGGAGCGATAGTAACGTCGTGGTGTGGGATCTTGTGCAAGATAAGGCGGTGAAGGTTATTGACGATCACGAGGACAGCGTCTTGTGCGTTCGTTTCGATGACGTACGCTTGGTATCCTGTTCAAAAGGTGAATTGCTTTATGGAATCGCTACTGCCATGACTGATGTCCTCCTCCCAAGACCGTACCGTCCGAACCTACCTCTTCCCGGATCTTGACACACAACATATTATGACTGGCCATCGTGCCGCGGTTAACGCACTTTCCATCTCGCCCACACATATTGTCTCTGCATCAGGTGACCGCTCTTTGAGACTTTGGGATGCCAATACAGGAGCGCTTTTACGCACTTTCGAGAACCATCACAGCAGGGGGTATGTCACTTAACCCTTTTCCCATCCGATACCCGATATGGCGTCTACCTGTCTGACACGCACCTCTCGGCAGTATTGCGTCCATCGATCTGGATTTCCCCATCGTGCTTTCGGGCTCCTCTGACAAACATATCAGGCTCTTCAACCTCGAGTCCACGCTGGGATGGTCCACGTCGTCTGAATTTGACGCACAGGCGGCAGTCCCATTACCTGCAACTCCACTTCTCGTCGAAGATTCCAGCGAGGAAAATACCCCACTTGCTGTCTGTCAGAATTGTGGAGTCAATGTCGGCGTTGTTGATCCTACGCCGAATAGAGCAACATCGAACGAAAGGCCGCACAGGTCTCGTCAGCAATGTGCACACGGAGACCTAGTTCGCAATGTCACCTTAGGTGCAGATTTTGTGGTCAGTGGTAGCTATGATTTTGGTGTCAAGGTGTGGGATCGAAAGTCAGGACGTCTTGTTACTGATCTCGTGGGAGGGCACATTGGCCGCATATTTTCTGTGGGCTTTGATTGTACAAAAGTGGGTGGAGTCAACCTTTTTCTCAGTATACTGTGTCTGATTGACAATAAAGGTCGTGTCTTGCGGAGAGGATCAGGTAAGTAGATGTGTGACATTCGACCTTCCCGATATTCACGGGCCCTTTTTTTCTGGACTTAGCGGATTTGTATCTGGGACTTTGGGTATGGCATGGACACTTCCTTTGTAACGTTGTAACTCCGTGACAGGCAGCGGCGCCTCAGCATACGCAGCTCGCCGCCTGATCTGTGCAGCTTCCCTGAAAGATAGTATACCCTACGCCCAATCGTAAACATTCTACCTTACTGTCCGATATACCCTTGGTACCCTGAAATCGTGCAAACCATATATTCTTGGTGACGCCGTCTCATCCTTCCGCGTTTGTTCTCACCTCGTTCCTTCGAGGGGTCGGGTTTTCTCAAAGTCCGTAGGAGCTCACGGCACTCACCATTGCTTGGGCCTCCGGCTCGGCGTCACATGTCTGCCGATTCTCGTGGAACCTGCCGCACATCCGTCTCCGTCAGATTCTACCGTCGGCTTTATCCGAACTGGTAGCCTTCGTGGTAGGGCGTGGGTGACATCCAGGCTCCTAACCACCCTACTGGGCTGGTTGCGCCTTATCCTGGTGCTATTTCGGGTCATGCCGAGTGTGATTATGTCAACCATGAACCTTAGTTTCGCACAACCAGCCCAGTAGGCTGGCACAAAATGTCAGCCACAAGCGTGGGACACCTTAGTCAACAACAGCAGAACGCAAACCAGTTCGTAAAATTCAGTCACATGTGTGTCACTCGGCATATCCCGTCAGGGGCATGTAGTCACGTGTTGTGGTTGAATGGACAAAAAATGTACTGCACCATTCGGGATCGAACCAACGAGCCCACTATGCTCACTCATGTAGGTAAAATGTAATAACCACTGCACCATTCAGCTTTACCTTTCCTATGCCTTTAGCGATATTTAAAGAGTAGACAATATTTAAAGAGTAGATACAAGTGTCTGAACATGACTTCTCTTGAATAACTAGTTTATTTTTCTACTCCATGTGAAAATCACAGATTGCTGCTCAAATATGATCAAAGTCAGTACTTAAAAAAAACGCCATGCCGATCAACAAGCCTATCGACACACATGTCTAGGTCATGTGACTGAAATTTGCGAACTGGTTTGCATTCTGCTGTTGTTGACTAAGATATCCCACGCTTGTGGCTGACATTTTGTGCCAGCCGTCGGGGCAGGTTTTGCGAAACTAAGGTTCATGGTTGACATAATCATATTCGGCATTGCCCGTACACAGCACTAGGATCAGGCATAACCTGCCCCGACGGCTGGTTAGGAGCCTGGGTGACATCCCACTTATCTCGTCTCCCAGTCACCCACGTCTACACTTGAGCGCCGAGACAGGAGGTCGACGGCCTGTTGATTCAGGCCCTCGGTCGATATTTTCAATCATGCTAACCTCGAAGAGACCCCCGGTCTCCGCGGAACGCCACCACTTCCACTGGTTATCTCTAGAAATAAATTGAGAAGACGGCCAGTATTACCGTCGTTCCTTGCCACACACTGTAGTGCCACGTTCTCCTTCTTCGGCATCGGGGGGAGTACACTTCTAAGAATGGAATGTGGTCGGCTTGACTAGGGAATATTCGAATACGTGCCCATCAATCGCCACGCAACTGGATGAACCCCACTGGTTCCAATTCCGGTAAGCCGGCCCGCCACACAACAAACACACCTCATTTTCTCAGGCTGTTCCTATTACCTTGCCCCTGCGAGACGATCGGACTTCCGTTGACTAAAGGTTTATCTTTCGGACTACCTTCCACCCCGATTATAGCGTCCCCTCACCCCCTATGAGTGGTGCACTAAAATTTGCAGTTTTCCACGAATATCTCCCGGTCTTCAAAGTTCAAGTTACCCATCCATAATAACCACTTCCCCTGAGCGCGGGGAACGCGCGATCCCGATGTGCACGACTTTTTTTTCATGTGATCTGCGACTTATTCATTGACTTGACCACAGATTTCCAGAGCCACGGCACGGTCCGTGTCTGGAATGACTCCCAACGTGTATTTCCCCGTGCTGTGTCATAGTCTGGCATCACACGATGCTCTTTCTTTTCATTCAGGAGGATCCGTGCCCCCCGTCTACATTGTAATAACAGCAGCCTTGAATGCCGGCTGATGTGGCGCTGTGAACGAAGATGCAAGAAAGGCAACGGCGAGAAAACCGGGGTCATTTTCGTAGGTTCTAGTCCTGACTGTTGTGCCATCTAACCGTCAGCCGCTTCGCTGGATCCAGAAAACTCCATCGACATCGGCTTCACAGGTTTGACGTGCTTGACGCCCGCCACGATTCGTTCAATATCTTTGACTTTTTGAAGACGAGGCCATCGACCAGGAAATATTTCTTCTCAGAAACCTGCGCATTCTCTACGTTCGCACGCAATATGTTCATCGACTCTAGACCCCTCCCAAGGAATAGGATAAAAAGTGCATCAATGTCCTGCACACTCGACATCCTACGCAGCTCTGCAAGAGCCCTGGTCTATGATATTCCGTGCTCACTCGACTCGCTTTCAAGCAATTGTTCCATCGCCTGCACTTACGACAGCATGTCTTCACCCAACAGTTCTCCGACTTTGTCGCCCTCGTCGTCTCCTCCCGACTCACCCCTCAGCTTTATCATCCGTTCTCTATCGCCAACTCCGACATTCCTCGAGCCCAGCTTCTTCATCCTCCCAGACCTCGTCTCCCACTGTCCTTTCTCGCTCACGTTCCACGATGACGGCGATGCTGTCGCAGCGGACTCCCTCAACTGGATACTTTCCGATTCTCCTCACTTTACCCAGAGCAAGGTGGACGCTATGCGCGGCTTGCAAGCTGGCGAACTCACAGCGTACTGCTACAATAACTGCACATCGGGTCGCCTCCGCATCGTGAGCGACTTTATGAATTATCTCTTCCACCTGGACGATATCTCGGACGGTTATTTGGCTCGGGACGCAGAGGGCCTTGCCAACTTGGTCATGAACGCGTTTGAGTGGCCGGATGATTTCCGCCCGCCTCGTGGTCAACCAAACGATGTCCAGGAGAACAGCGCAGCAAAGCTCGCGCGAGAGTAAGTGCTCGTCTTTCATAACGCATTCCTGTTCACCGAGGGCTCATTCGTATTGGTGCCCCACCTTTTTTTTCTGGCTTTCAGCTTTTGGTCACGTTGCATCCGTGACTGTGCGCCGGCGGTCCAACAACGGTTCAAATCACACATGCAGATGTTCTTCCAAGCCGTGCACCAGCAAGCGTTCTACCGCGCAGACGGAATCGTCCCGGACCTCGAAACCTATATCGAGATGAGGCGCGACACGTCCGGTTGCAAACCCGTGTTCGACCTCGTCGAGTACTCCCTTGACCTGGAACTGCCCGACGACGTTATCGAACACCCCGTTATCGTCGCCCTCAACCAGGGCGCCAATGACCTCGTGACGTGGTCTAACGTGAGCGCCACCTTACCACCACTTCCCCCACCCCACCCCACTCCATGTACTAACGAAAATGACGTTCAGGATCTATTCTCTTATAATGTCGAGCAATCCCGTGGCGACACGCACAACATGATTTGCGTCTTCATGATACATGATGGGCTCAGCCTTCAGCAAGCCGTAGACCGCGTCGGCGAGATGTGCAAGCAGACTATTGATGCGTTCATCGAGAACCAGACGCGAGTCCCTTCGTGGGGAGACGGTGTCGACAGGGACGTCTGGTTATATATGAACGGCCTGCAGGAATGGATCGTCGGTTCCTTACACTGGAGCTTCATGACGACGAGGTATTTTGGCGATAACGGTGGATCGATTAAGGCCACTAGGATTGTCGACCTCCTCCCCCGAGAGAAAGCTTGAGCGCCAGGCAGAGATCATCCAGATTACTGTTGCATTGCTGCAGGCGCCATTGTTGTAGGATACCCACCACCATGATATCACTCTTTCTATTTTTTCCCTGACCTCACTAAATGGAACACGTGTGAATTGTGCGAAGTCTCTTTCCAGAATTCGCCTTAGCCCTGCTTTACGCTAGTGCAACTTGAGAGTCACCATCGTAGCATGCTCACCACGTCAAGCAATGGTAGCACTGCGAACAAACGCTCTCGGTGGACGTTGAAGTCTGACACGACACATTTCTCACATGTTCCTTTGAACTTGCCCTGTGAGCCCACGATAAACTTTCAAAAAAATGGCACATTGGAGAACAAAACATCTCGGAGTCTACTCTACACCCCATACGCCTCCTATGTCCCAGAAACCTCATGCCAGTGCCACAACGACAGACGCTGTTTGGCTACATTCTTGTTTTCCCCACAGTTGTATTCCTGGGTGGAAGGATCTTGGCGCGGACAACCCCTTCTTGATTAACGGCTGCGAGTAGTGTACCATCCCGCGCATACAACTACGACGGGATCAGGATGCACACTGTGTATCCGAAGTCATTCCTAGAGTCCTAGGGTACTCACCAAGCCTATACCGTATCCACGCCCGTGACCAGATGCTGGCGACGTCATCTACGAGTCTTCCATTGAGTATACGTCAATACCATGTAGAAAAGCAGTATACTTACGGCGTACAGGAGCCATTCGCTACAATCGATATCATGGCTGGAGGGGCGCGTGTCTAAACGCCGTTGCAGGGGAGTCGAAGTCCTCACCGATAGTATACAAGGCTGTGATCAAGGCTCGACTTTTTAAGAGGTATCACTGGAGATGAGTTTGACAACAGCGGATACTAGTGAGAGGACCTACGGCAATGGCGACAGCATTGGGTGCCTTGTCGGAGTAGGTTCTCTTGAGGCCGGCGCCTGTGATCACAATTTCCAGCCTCGAAGACGTCAATGCTTTTATGGGACGGTAGAACAAATACTAGATAAGGGCGTACAGGTGAATGTCAGAAATGTAAGCCAGGATGCACTTTTCGTAACCCGCGTCAGCCGAGTGACCCACACAAGACAACATTGAGAAATAAGACCTTTTGGAAGGGAGCAGCATGCTTCTGACTCGTCTTCGCTTTCATCCAATAGAAGAATGTTCTTCTACCGTCCGAGTCAGCAATCTCACCCGCATGCTTGATGGCAACCAGGCTGTTTTCTCGTTCCTGATGAAAGACGAACGTGGGTGAATGGCGAAGTTTTGCAAGGACCGGAAATGATCACTTGGGCGTAACCAAGAATCCACGCCTTGACTTCCTCAGTCTTGTCAGGTTGTTCCACCAAGCATCGCATGAGCTCGACGTCATCTATGCAATCTTCAGGCGGAGCGACTTTGGGCATTGGCCAATAACGCGATGGCTGCAGGTGCTCAGGCAGCTGAAAGGAACACATCATGATGTATACAGCTTTCCCGTCTTGCGACGCGCGCACAAAGCGAGTGGCATATGAACTGCCATCTCGCACACGATCGACATAGTAGAGCACGGGAATATCTGGAGAGACACTGAGAAGAAAGTAGGACTTCCTACGAGTGTCAGCGGTCGAAAATAAAGAGCGGGCGGAGACGACGTACATGCAATGACTAAGAGGGTTCTAAGCCATTATGCTGTAAGGTGGGGCAAAAACGTCAAACGAAACTTACGTGAAGGGCAAATTCGGATGTCACGGATTTGGTGGCCGCGACGAGACTTTGTGAGATCACTTGGCCGCCAAAGACGCCACGAGCGGCATAAGGGAGATAGAGACTCCCAGAACGAAACAAGTCGGTACCAACTTGTTCGACGTCCAACGCAGACGAAATGTCTCTGGGCTTCGACTGCTGGTGGTCTACGAACTTTGGCACCGTGACTGGGGACGCAGTGCGGTGGACGGGCGGGGACATGGCCGTTTATGGCAGCCACTGTATTGACTCGCCCAGTCCATCACAATCCTTTTATATAACGATCACGGCGGACAATGTCAAGAAGTCAGGAGGACTTGGCGCGCTGACACCCACTGGCACACGATGAACCGATGGCTGACTAAACTATATATGGACATGGGTCCACAAGCAATGCCGCCTTACGGCCCACCATAGCGATCACTAGTTGAGGTCAGTGAGTACAGTATTCGGTGCGTGGCGAGATTTGAGAAGTTCGATTTCAAGGTGTGTCAGACAAAGCCGCAGCCGCGGTGGTCGTTCCCGTTCTTCAGGCTCATTCAGGCACGGGCCGGCATTCTCACCATCCTCAACATGCACCATCCATCATGCACCCATGCAAGTTGAACGTGTGTGTGGATAAGACCTCCGATGCGACCTCTGGTATGGGCTACACAACAAGATGTAGAAAGCATGAAAACTATGGATTTAATTCCAGGCACGCGTAGGGCCTCAGCACGCGTGCGCAGAAAGATGGGGACCGTGACTGAGGGTATTCCAGTCAACTACCCTACGGTTATATTAAGGGGCGTCTACAATGTCTATGATATGAAATATCTCAAGGAACGGCTAATGCATGGTGAAACGCATCGGAGTGAATGGCTATAAACTATTTGTCTCTGGTCCGGATATCTTAATGAAGACCTCACCGGCCTCACCGCGTGCTCCATGCGTTCCCATTTTGACACAAGACGGATTTCCTCTGCTTACGCCAGTACACAGCGACCATCATAACATGCTCACAACCGTCGAGGAAAAGTGGCACTATGAACAATCATGCTTTGTGGACTGCCAGGAACCTGAAACTTTTGGGCCTAATACACTCCCGATACATTCCTCTAGCCATTACACCTGCCGTGTGAGTGACAATGACGATACGGGTTCAAAGATAGAAAACTCTAGGAGAATAAACCTCGTCGGGGTGCACTCTACAACCCAGACGAGCCCCCGGAGTTCCAGGAACCACATGCCGCGACAACGCTGAACGCCGTTTGCCTACATTCTCGCCTTTTCCACAGCCTTAGTGTTCGTGGGAGGACGGCTCGGAATCTTAGCGCGGAGAACACCTTCTTGATTAGCGGCTGCGAGCAGTGTCCCGTCTCGTGCATACAGCTATGACAATATTAGGATGCACGGTGTGTATTTGGGCAGATAGTAACTCCTAGGGTACTCACCAAGCCTACACCATATCCACGCCCGTGACCAGATACTGGCGACGTCATCTACGGGTCTTTCGTTGAGTGGCCACCAACACTATGCGGAAAAGCGGTATACTTACAGCGTACAGGAACCATTCACTGCAATCGAAATCATGGCTGGAGGGGCGCGTGTCAAAAATGTGGTTGTAGCAAATTCGAAAACCTCACCGATAGTATACAAGGCTGTGATCAAGGCTCGACTTTTTAAGAGGCATCACTGGGGAGGACTTGACAACAAGAGATAAGAAGACTTACGGCCATTCCGAGGGCATTGGGCTCCCCGTCACCCAGACTTCTTTTAAAGCCCGCGCTCGTGATAGCGGGGGCCATGCTTGAAGGTGTCAATGCATTTTCAGGATGTAATCAATAAATTAGATGAGACGTACAAGTGAAGGTCAGAAACGTAAGCCAGGATGCACTTTTACAGGCCATGTCAGCGGGGGTCGCACAAGACAGATAGGGAGACACAAACCTTCTGGAGAGGAGAAGCATGCTTCTCCTTTGTCTTCGCTTTCATCCAATATAAGAATGTTCTTCTACCGTCTGAGTCTACAATTTGGCCCGCGTGCTTAACGGCAACTGGGCTATCTTCTCGTGCCTGATGAAAGCGACCACGCATGTGAGTGGACGACAAAGGTTGGCTATCACAACTGGCATGAATGAACTCACTTTAGCATAGCCACGAAGCCATGCCCTTGCTTCCTCAGTTCTGTCGGGTTGTTCTTCTGCCATGCGTCTTATGAGCTCGACCTCATCCGGGCAATCTTCAGGTGGTGAGACCTTGGGCATTGGCCAATAACGTGCCGGCTGCTGGTGCTCAGGGAGTTGAAAGGAACACATCATTACAAATACAGCTTTCCCGGTTTGCACCGCGCGGACAGAGCGAGTGGCATATGACCTGCCATCTCGCACACGATCAACGTAGTAGAGCACAGGGATGGTGGGAGAGACCCCAAGGAGAAAGTAGGTCTTCCTGCGTGTCTGCGGTTCGAAAGAATAGGCGAGCGGAGACGACGTACATGCAATGACTACGAGGTTCAATCTTCAGTTTGCTTTGTTTTCTGGAAGGGACATAAACAAAACCTACGTGAAGCGCAAACTCGGATTTTACGGATCTAGTAGCTGCAACGAGACTTTGTGAGATCACTTGGCCACCAAAGACACCACGAGCACTGTAAGGGAGATAGAGGCTTCTCGAACGAAATAGGTTGGTATCAAGTTGTTCGACGTCCAAGGCAGACGAAATATCGAGGGGCTCTGACTGCTGGCGGTCTACGAACTCGGGCAATGTGAGGGCACTGCGGTGGATGTGGTGGGACATAGTCGTTCATGATAACCACCATAATGCCTCGAGCACAACCTTTTATATGGTCACGATGACAATTCGTTCAAGCACTCGGCGTAGAACTCGGAGAGATAGTATTTGGATTCGGGGAGCAGCCGAAGACTTACTAACCGCTATACGGATATGTGGTCACAAGAAGCAATGCCGCCCTGCGGCCAACTATATTGATCAGTGCCTGAAATCGGTGAGTATTTATGCCCGTCACCTGAAAATCCGGTTAGTTGCGTGAATGGTGGCAAGAGGCAGGTAAGCCTCGATTTAGGCACTGCGCCGGCCCCGGCATTCGGCATTCTCAATCGTCCCGGTTCCGGATGGAAGGCATCTCGTTGATATGAATATGAACATATGAACGTATGAACGCTCATGCAATATGCAACGAGGACCTTCTTGCGGCATCGGATTTGTCTATATGTCTCTCCTATGTGGTCGTCAGCGGTTCAGACGCTCAAACGTAATGTGCAACTCCAGAAGGGTACCACTGCTCGTGTCTGCAAGGGTCTGTGTAGACCATGTGATGTATGGGTGCATGACGTCATGGGGGATGCTGAAGCTTGGGAAGTGACTGTGGGAAGTGAAGTGAAGTGTAGAGTGGGCGCAGCGCAGGTGTGAGAGTAGGGCGTTGGATCCTGTCACTCTAACCATCATGTACACCATCCGCAACATTCGCCCTCTACTCAGAGTGACAGTCCTTCGTCCCTCCGCACCTCGTGCCCACCTTACGCCCCTCGCGCCACTTCGCCTATATCCCTCTCACATTGTCAAGATCACGAATGGATTTCAGCAGCATCGTGCTGTAGCGTCCCACGTTTCTGGCAGACCAGGCTCCCAGACCATCTCCCAGGCCGCCGTCAACGTTCGTGAAGAGGTCGGTAACTCCACTACAGATTGGGCCAAGGTAATCGCAGGCGGGAATTTCACCGCCGACTCCGTCAAGCCGGACCGCGAAACCTTCGTGAGTGAATCAATGAATACTGGAACGGTGGAAACAATAGGCTGAGAAAGGGTACAAAGCTTGGAATCACGAGTGCCGTCGCACATTCGGTGCCCAGGCCATACGTAGTCTTTGGATTGCTTGGCGGAATCCCCTACTTGGCTGCGTCTAGCACAACCATTTATCTCGCTCAGCAGGCTGGTTTGGCTACCTCTGGTATGTCTAACCGACCCCTGCTGAAGACCGCACCTCATCATGTGCAGGTGTGCTCACTAGCATCGATCCTGGAGTCGCACTTACCATCCTCGATCGTGCGTTGAGTGTGCAAGTCACATACGGCGCCGTTATGTTGTCCTTCCTCGGTATGTGATGGTGTGCGCTCTTCCGTGTCTAGGCTTATCGACTTGAACAGGGGCTCTGCACTGGGGAATGGAATTCGCGGGCTTGGGGGGCCACAAGGGCTATTCGCGTCTTGCTCTGGGTGCCGCACCTGTAATTTACGCTTGGCCGACACTTGCTCTGGATCCTACCATGGCTCTGATTGTTCAATGGGTCGGATTTACCGGCCTCTGGTATGCAGACCTCAAGGCCACCAGTACAGGATGGAGTACGTAGACGTTTTCTGAGTGTGAGCAGTCCGAACTGATGCGTTGCAATTTAGCACCCAAGTGGTACTCTCAGTATCGCTTTTACCTCTCTGTCCTTGTCGGCACGTGTATAATTGGCACACTTGCCAGCATATCCTACTGGGGTCCCGTTGCGGGCCATGGCCTTCTTACACATGACCTCGAACTAATCCGTTCACAGAGAAGGCGCACTCATCCCGAAACAGAGGGTACTGTGCCCGGAAACGTGGAGGCTATTAGCACTGGAAGAGCAGGCGACACATATGTCATGATTAGGCGACGCCACGATGAAGGTGAAAGTGTCGAAGACGGGAATTCGCACTAAGCAATCTACGCCTGAAATTGGATGTGAAACCCGACGATATGAAGCCCGATGATAATTGTAGGATAGCTTCGTAAGGCGATGGGTTGCGCCTCCTTGTAACACCGACATCATTATCACTTCCTCTTTTGATGGTGTACAATAAACTTGAATCCAATACGTGTTGCGTGTTGCGGTAGACAGTGGCTGTCTTTGTGAACGTGAACGAGTGAGAAAAGACTGGAATATTCTCTCAGCGTCGGCACGTGAATCGCATAAGCAGCCATACGGCGATTTTTAGGGTAACCAAACCAACTACTCTTTCATCACCCACCTCGCTTTGAACTGCCCAACGCAACACGGCACCCTCACCCATCCGCCTCTTCACGTAGCAATTATCTGCTCTGATTCGTCTAGACTAACAATATGTCTGTGACACCCATGGCATATAGCACCGCAAACTGGCACTGGAAAAACAAGACTGTGACGCCATGGGCCAAGGAGTGGTTTGAGCGGGAGCTCGTCACCATTCAAGTTGAAGGGTCGGATGGCGCCGTTGTTTCAGTCGAGCACGTCACCGAGGTGGACGGTGACGTCGAGCTGGGGCGGAGGAAGTCAAAGTATGTGCGACCCATCTCTCTCTCAGCAGCCCTTCCTCCGCAACACCGCGAGGACGCGCACTTTCACTTTCCCCGAGGTGCGAGGCATTGAGAAACGTGGCTGACATTGTGTAACTTGCAGGCTGATCACCATCTATGACTGCAAGGTCGTCCTGCGTTGGAAGGGTACGGCTGCGGACGGCACGGAGGCCACGGGGAAACTCACGATACCCGAGGTCTCGCACGAGATCACGCTCGATGGCCTTTCGGATTACGTCGTATGTGCTTCGTTTCACGCCCGTCGCAGCCCCGTGGTTTCCACTGAAACGTCCGAAAACAGTATCAATGGTCTCTCACGTCGCAGTCTTCACCGGAGACCGCGGCACTCTATGCGCTCGCGAAGGAGAAGCTCCCGACAGCTCTCGAGGCGAAATTTGCTGCATTCCCGGTCGATTTGGTTGATACCCATGGTAAAGACATTATTGTCGGCTCGAACGAACCTAGTCGGACCAGCTCTCCTGCGCCCGCGTCCCTACCTGCATCTGCCAACAGTGGGACCCCAGGGCTTGCGAAAAAGGCCGTCGCATCCTCACGGAAGGTCAACACGTCTACGGTCGAGGTCGATGCAACGTTCCAAGCATCTGCTGATGATCTGTTTGCTTTGTTGACTGACGAGAAGCGGATTCCGACTTGGTCGCGTGCGCCAGCCAAGGTAACTTCGGGATGGAGGAGAAATTGCGTACTGATATATGCTGACAACTCATGATAGAGCGCGGCTGCGCCAGATACAGAGTATGACTTATTTGGCGGCGGCGTGCGTGGCAAGTATATCTCACTTACACCCGGCAAGGAAATCAAACAGACTTGGGCACTTCAAAGCCCGACCTGGCCAGATGGTAAACTTGTGAGTTTCAGGTAGAGCATCATCTGATAACCGCGTCCGGCTACATACAGGACATGTGGCAACACTGACCACGGTACTTGAACAATCGACCGATTCGACGAAGGTCACTTTCACGCTCGATGGTGTGCCCACGGGTATGGAAGATGAAATGCGCCGGAATCTTGAGGGGTATTAGTACGTGTCACGTTGGTGCCACTTTCGGTCAGGACATGGTACTCATCGAAATTGGGTAGCATTCATGGTTTCAAATCTATTGGGTACGTACAGCTCATCCTTGCCCCGCCGTCCTCACCGCCACATTTGGGGCGGACGAGCGGGAAGATGCAGGGTCGAGGCCCGTCGCTGGCACCTGTACTGTCACCGCTAGTCATGTCGCTTGGCTTTGCAGCGCTCGTAGTTGGCGCTGCATTTCTCGTCCCATACTTCCGTTTACCCCCTCCCCAGTAATTTGTGTGACGCCGAGCGCTGAGCGTACGTATGTACACAGGTTGGGGACGATGCTGTAATTGTCATGGTGTTTTTCATTTGAGGAAGGCCCTCAAGAGGTAGACGCGCGCAGCAAGCACGAAGGTAGTGAAGGTGATGCAATAAGTCTGATGGGGTGAGAGTACAGGGGGCGTTATATAGAATGATGATGTACAAAGGAAAGGGATGTAAAATAACAATTGTTTGTCTCTTTCGACTTTTTTCTTTTTTTTTTCATTTCATTTTCGTTGGCGACCTGAACACGCGACGTTTCGGTTTGGTGTGGCCGCGCCAAACACGGTCAAATTTTGTCTTCAAATCGAATCACCGTTCTTTCTTCCTCCTCTCAGTCCCTTCGGCCTCCTCCCTCTTTTTTATCTTCACCTACCAACCGCCGCGCTCGCAATGGCTACCGCAGAAGTTCAAGAGATTCGTGCTACCTCTTATGTTGGTTTCGACTCAATTACCCAACAAATCGAACACAAACTTCTCAAGCGTGGTTTCCAATTCAATGTCATCGTCGTTGGTGCGTCCCGTGGCCACTTTCTCATCTCTCCAGCTTGCTGCAATCTGCGGAAAAGAAATATATTTATTTAACGGGGTTCTGGTCATCAGGTCAGACCGGTTTGGGAAAGTCGACCCTCATCAACACTATATTTGCTTCACACCTCATCGACTCGAAGGGCAGGCGTGAGGCTGATGAGCCTGTGCGTCAGACTACGGAGATTCAGACGGTTTCTCATGGTGCGGTCTTTTCTCTGCTACTTTTCAACGTTTTTGTTACCTTGCGTGTGGCGTCACTCACGCGTATACCTCGACCTAGTTATCACGGAAAACGGGGTGCGGCTCCGCCTTAACATCGTCGATACTCCCGGTTACGGTGACCAGGTGAACAACGAAAACTGGTGCGTCACATGTTACTTTCCCGTTTCGAAGGAGCGGGTATTGACCGGAGGATTTGTTGATGCTGTAGCTGGGACCCAATTGTGAAATATATCAAGGACCAGCACAGCGCGTACCTTCGCAAGGAGCTTACGGCGATGCGTGACCGTTACATCCAAGACACGCGCATCCACTGCTGCCTGTACTTTATTAACCCGACCGGCCATTCGCTCCGCCCCATAGACGTGACTGTGATGAAAAAACTTAGTGAGGTTGTCAATGTCGTCCCCGTTATTGCCAAAGCGGACAGTCTCACTCTGGAGGAACGCGAGTCGTTCAAACAAAAAGTCAGTACGATGTCCAAAAACGTGGAGAGGCGATGTTACTGACTAGCTGGATTACAGATCCGGGCAGAGCTCTTCCATCACAGTATCCGCCTCTATCCGTTTGATACTGACGAGTATGATGAAGAGGAGATGCAGCTCAACGAGAACATTCGGGTACGTTTCGGTTTTATCAGCGATCAATATTACTGTGGGCGTTAACTTGGGTCCGCGCACAGAACATGATTCCATTCGCCGTGGTTGGCTCGGAGAGTAACGTGATCATCGGCGGGAAGGCCGTGCGTGGACGGAAAAACCGCTGGGGTGTGGTAAATGTCGAGGACGAGTCACATTGCGAGTTTGTATCGCTGCGCGATTTCCTGACCAGGTAAGAAAGCATGAGTAGCTTCTGCGGACGCAGCAACGAAGACGAATGACCACTTTTTCAGGACTCACTTGCAAGACTTGATCGAGACTACGGCTCAAATCCACTATGAAGCATTCCGCTCGAAGCAGCTCCTCGCTCTTAAGGAGAACGCTCGGCCACAACAGGGGTGAGGCGCAGCAAACCGGTAAGCCCGAGTTCTCCGGGTTTCGGCGAGGCGTTGTTGGCATCTATTTTGATTGGGCGCGTTAGCGAGCGAATAGCGTGGGGCTGTGTGTGCCTGTTTGTTTGGATACCCGTTGCGCCCGAGTGCAGACGTCGCTTGTTAGTTAAGTTACTTTCGATATTGTTGCGCGCTCGTTTATTACAGTATACCGTTGTTGATCTCAATTGATGCACGGGACAAGAGATATTTTGATTGAATTATTGGAACAAATGAGTCAGCGTGTTGTACACATGGGAACCGGAAACAGGTTTGTGCGACGGACCGGGCGCCGGATGTGTAATGGGACGTGGATCATCTCGGAACGGAGTAGGTCCACGAGGGGGTGCAGTCAGCAGTCAGCGCTCATTCCCTTTTCCCTCATATTACCTCAAGACTTCAATCAGTCATCCTCACGCCTCCCTCCTCCTCCCTTCCACCATGGCAAACCGCACAGGCTTCATAGCCTGGTACGATAGGCTCATATCCTCCTTTTCCATACAGGATCTCTTCGTCCGCAAACGGGCCCCCGGACCGCCCCGCACGATTTACATCAATCAGCCCCTTCCCGAGCCTTATTATGACAAGAAACGCAGGGTGCTGAAGGAGTACAAGTACAACCCGAATCAAGTCATAACCTCAAAGTACACCCTCGTCACCTTCCTTCCTCGTAATTTGCTAGAGCAGTACCGTCGGATAGCTAATGTGTAAGAACACCCCTCGCCTCCTCTTCGCTTTACTATTCCTATTCACCATCTCCGTTCAGATTTTTCACCTTCATCGCCATTCTCCAGTTCTTCCCTAAATTCTCTACCATTTCTCCCGGATTGGTCATCCTTCCATTGGTCGTTGTTCTCGCCATGACCGGGATCAAGGATGCGTACGAGGACATTAAGCGACATCAATCAGATAGGAGGGTCAACTACTCGGAAGTTCACGTCCTCGAAGGTCCCGAGTATGCGAATCCCAATGCAATGGCTCCCAAGAGCAGGACCTTTGTACGTGCGCTAACAAAGCGCATCCGCAGGCGGAGGATGACAAAGGCGGGAAATCAAGGCGCTCAAGCGCTCGCGGACCCTGCCCCACCCGAAACCCTCGAAAAGTCCGTTCCGCCACCTAGCGACGTCCCCGATGCCGACGACGAAGAGGACGACGTCAATCTCGGCGAACCATCCGGCGCGGGGAACCAGCCGCACTGGAAGGGCACCACGTGGGAGGACCTGGGCGTCGGCGACTTTGTCAAGATCATGGACCACGAGAGCATCCCGGCCGACGTGCTCATTTGCGCGACGAGCGAGGACGACAACGTCGCGTTCGTCGAAACCAAAAATCTGGACGGCGAGACCAACCTCAAGTCGCGGAATGCCGTCCCGGCGCTCACCCACCTCCGCCACGCCAAAGCGTGCGCGAGCGCGAACAATACGTTCCAAGTAGAATGCGACCGCCCTGAGGCGCTGATGCACAGGCTTACCGCCACCGTCGTTATCAATGACGAGCGCTTTCCCGTCGATCTGCAAACGACCTTGCTCCGCGGAACCGTCTTACGGAATACGCGGTGGGTCATCGGCATCGTTATGTACACTGGCCTCGACACCAAGCTCGTCCTGAATTCTGGAGGCACTCCCAGTAAGCGGAGTAAGGTCGAGCGGCAGATGAATCCTATGGTCTTGGCAAACTTGCTTATTCTCACGGTCATGGCCGCCGTCTGCGGCATTGTTGATTCCATCCTTGAACATCACTATTACCCGAGACAGGCGCCCTGGTTGTTCGCCGACGACCGGAGTGATAATAATCCATCAATCAATGGATTGATCACTATGATATTTGCCTTTATCACGTTCGTACCCCCCTAGCCCAATTTCGTTCCGTACTGACCTGCATCCCGATGTCGTCAGGTTTCAGAACATCATCCCCATCTCGCTCTACATTTCAGTCGAAGTTGTTCGCACCTGTCAAGCGGCATTCATCTACTTCGATTCGGAAATTTGCTACAAGAAAACAGACCAGCCTGCGTTGGCACGGAATTTTACACTGTCGGATGACCTCGGGCAGATTGAATACATCTTCTCGGATAAGACCGGGACGCTAACACAGGTGGGTCTTCGAGTGGGTTCTTCATACTTGTTCATTTTGACTAATAGGGTTAGAATGCGATGCTTTTCCGACGTGCTTCTGTGGGCGGTCAAACGTATGTCGACGACGAACCTGAGGAAGTACCGCAGGTTAATGGCAAGTCCCCGAATCCATCCAGCACTTCCGGCGATCTGAGGTCATCAGGTTCGGATCCGGGTGCTGGCACCCCACAAGAAACGGCGAATCCTGTCGAGGGGGAGGGCATACAACTTTCCGGCGGCGTACTCCGGCATTTCCGTTCTTCCCAAGTTGCTCGCGATATAGAAGCAGCTGCCGCAGACTCTCGATCTTCGGACCGGGATCGTCACGGGAAATACTGGACGACCCTCGCTCTCTGTCACACCGTCCTTGCTGGCGTCAATCCGAGGAGCGGTTTACTCGAGTACAAGGCGCAAAGTCCGGACGAAGCCGCCCTCGTTCAAGCTGCCGCTGACGTTGGCTTTGAGTTCCGCGGCCGTGATCGCGACGTGTTGACGTTGCGCACCCCGTTTGCACACCAGATCCTACGCTTCCGCTTGCTCAACATCCTCGAGTTCACCAGCTCGCGGAAGCGCATGAGCGTCTTAGTTCGCCAGCTCGGGGAAGGCGACCAGCCGGGAAACAACCCCATATTGTTGCTGTGCAAAGGCGCGGATAACGTCATCTTTGAGCGGCTTGCCCCGGGTGGAGACGAACTCAAGGCGATGACGGAGGAGCAACTCGATTCGTTTGCACACGAGGGTCTGCGCACACTCACGCTTGCGTACCGCGTCGTGCCGGAGGATGAATACAACTCGTGGGTCGAGCGGTATCGGGATGCTCTCGCGTCTATCGAGGATCGGGAAGGTGAGCTCGAACGCGTGTCGAATGATGTCGAGCGGAATTTGTTGCTCTTGGGTGCGACGGCCATCGAGGACAAACTGCAGGACGGTGTACCGGATGCAATCGCCGATCTCAAAACGGCCGGCATCAAAATATGGGTTTTGACGGGTGACAAGGTCGAGACTGCCATTGGTGCGTGGTTTCGCATCGCTTAATTGTCATACCGTGGATTGGCTGGTACTGATACCTTTGCTTGTGATCAGCCATCGGACTTAGCACGAACCTTATTGGTCCTGACGCGAATATCATCATTATTCGGGGTGGTGGTGAGGGCGCCGGTATTTACACCCAAATGCTGCGCGCAGTCGAGGAGTATTTTCCGACTAGCAATATCCACAACGATCTCGAAGTCAGCGGAGATCCACTCGGCGCCCGCGATGAGGAGAGCGCTGCACAGAATGATGGGCAGACGTATCCATTACAACGAGTGAACACCGGTGTTTCGTCCCTGGTTGGCTCCATGAACGGCCAGCGGCCTGGTGGATACATATTGGTCATCGATGGATTAGCCCTGAGTGAAGTGAGTTTTTCCCATTTTCCGTCACCCATCACCTACTTTCCCGGCGGCTGATGGGGGCTCCACTTTTGTTAGGCTCTCAAGGATGAGCGCCACAGCAGTCTACTTCTTCGTCTTGCGACGTTGTGTGAGGGTGTGCTGTGTTGCCGTGTGTCCCCGAAACAGAAGGCGTTGGTGGTCAAGCTCGTCCGAGACAATCTCGATACTCTGACACTCGCGATTGGTGATGGTGCGAACGACGTTAGCATGATCCAGGCGGCGGACGTTGGCGTCGGCATTTCCGGTGAGGAGGGCATGCAGGCGGTCAACTCGTCCGACTACGCGATCGCGCAGTTCCGATTCTTGAAACGCTTATTGCTGGTCCATGGACATTGGTCATATGCACGGAACGGCAACATGTGAGCACTGCATACTCTGACACAATAGTGAAACATTGCTGAGCGGCTTTCTGGCAGGATCAATAACTTCTTTTACAAGAACATCATCTGTATCGGCGTATTATGGTGGTTCATGATCTACTGCGGTTGGTCGTCGACTTAGTGAGTGATACTACCCTTTCGGATCACGTCTTCTAACGAACCGTCTTCAAAGCGTATTCGAGTACACCTATCTGATATTCTGGAATGCCTTCTGGACTCTATTCCCGGTCATTGCCATCGGTCTATTTGACCGGGTTGCTGGTGCGTAGTATACGGCATAACCTAAAAGCGATATTTGGTGCTAACAGCCCTGTAGATGACCATGTATTGATGGCGCTCCCGTCGTTGTATCGCTATGGACGAGAAGGAAAGTATTTCGGTGAAAAGTTGTTCCTTGTCTTCATGTCCGAAGGCGTTGTCCAGGTGAGTCGAGAATCGTACTCCTAATTTATGAATGAGTGCCGACGGGCATAACCTTCCAGTCCGTCATCGTCTACTTCATTATCCTTTATGGCTATTTCTCCCCAAGCGCGCGGGATGACGGATATGACGTCGCGCTTTACGAGTTCTCGACGGCGATGGTCATCGCCGCAGCTACCACCGCAAATCTGTTCAACGGACTCCTTACGAGGGTTTGGACCGTTTGGGTGTTCGCCGCCGTGTTTATTGGCATTGTCCTCATCTGGGTATACACCGTGCGTCCCCCTCCTTTCCTCCTTCGACTTTGCGCTGAAATTGCTCTAACTGATGTTTTTAGGCTGTCTATTCGCTCATCTCCCCCGGGTGGTTTGTGACTCCCGTCTACGGCAACGATTATTTCCTGTTCCGATCACCTATCTTCTGGTTTGGCATCTTGATCACGGTCATACTCTCGCTGGCTCCGAGGTACCTTTACCAGGCGTGGATGTTCGGCTTCCGCCCGAACGACTTGGACATCTTGAGGTGGAACTACAAGTTGAAGCCGAACATGGACATCATTCGCGAAACCATCCTGTACAGCGAACCGGAGGAGGACGTCAGCAGCCGCATGCCGGAACCGACGACGCCGAGGTCCACCGGTCCCTCGAGGCGTCAGTCGATGCAGGTCGACATGTCCACCGGATTGCGTTCGCAGTCGCGCGGATACAGCTTCGCGCAGGAGGACGGCGGCGTGGCCATGCGCCGCATGCAGAGCAATCTGTCGGGCGCTTTGCCCGCCACCGAGTCGCCCGCCGGAGGGCGCAAGGTCCGCGGGACCAACCTGCTACGCTCGATCCGCCATCCACTCCGTCGGAAGCAGCCCCCCGGGGATCAACAACAATTATGATTTCGTTTCGTGGAGGTTGGAGGAAATGACCCCTGTGTTTAACGTTTTCGCGACACACCTAGTCGGGGGGGGGTTTTTTTTTTTCATTTTCTTTCTTTTCTTGATGCACTCATTTCATTCACGACTTCCCCCGCTTGTTTTTCCTCATGCATACTGGCTGGACGTGGACGTAGGCCCATCATGCTCATCATATATACGACCTTTTGCATTTCATTTTCATACTCGTTTCGCTCCCACCCTTGTAATTTTTGACCGCCCTCGATCTTCCGGAGCGCGTGTTGTTCTTCACATTGTTGTTAATTTAGCAGCACGATTAATCTAACGAAATAATGACGCTGGTGGTATTTTCCACCTCATTTCTCATTACATGTGCGGGTTGTGTGATGTGATGCGTAATGAGAGCTGACATTCCCGGAAGATCTTCAGATCCTCCCCCTGAATGCTCGGGTCACAATCGCCGATACCGTCCTTGATGACATATAGCAGACCACAACAAGGCAAAAACGTAACATAATCCGATTAAAAACCTTGCATCACACATCAAGATATCAAATATAGATACTGTAGATAGCCGGGATAGCCCCCCTCACTCCGCAAATCTGATGGTCCGTCTCTTCTTTAATGGGGGATATTCCTCTATTGTTGGCTGTTGCGCTTCTGGTAGGGAGGAGGAGGGCTGTTCATCCTCTACCGTCACAGCTGTATCCATCAGCACCGACTCAGCTTTGCGCGAAGTCTCGTCGGTGGTCCTTCCCAAGAGCGGTACATCGAGGGTCAGAGGTTCATACGCGGTCTCTTGCATGAAACTCGGATTCTTAGGAAGGGAAGGAGGAAGGATGAAAATGTGAGATCCAACGTTGTCGGGTGGTATAACGTGTAGGAGGACAGGAGCTTACCGCGATGAAATTTCTCATGGTGAAGTCGTCTGTCAACGAAGAAGACACCTTCTGGTCCTGGCCCTTGAGCTGCGCGCGGCGGGATATCATCAGTTCCTCCGCAGAATTGCGAATGGCAAGGGTCTTGACTGTGGTGGTGGTGAACACAGGTTAGGGGAAACAAGAACACCACGAAGGTCGTGACGTACCAGTGATGGGCTTGGTCTGGCCGATTCGATGGACCCGCTGGTTGTTATTGGATCAACATAACACCATGATATTCTGGAACGAGTTTGTCACGTTACCTTGATAGCCTGTGCTTCCACATCTGCCTTCCAAACCGGTTCGCAAAATATGACCCGAGACGCTGATATCAGGTTTCTACAGGAGTTCAGGTCTCACAGGCACGGGCCAGTGCGAGGAATGAGGAACTCACAACCCACGAGAACCATGTTTCAATTCCATGAGGAACACTCTATATTTGTCGGACGTCTCGAACGTCGTGACATACTGTTGGCGAATGTGCACCGGAGAGGCGGTCGTGTATTGAAGGAACCAAATGCCCATGAGCGTAAGGGCATCGGCGACGTGGGCTAGCGTCAAAGGCATGTGGGAAAATATCAAAAACTTCTCCGTCCGTGAATGTTCCAGAATCTAGGCCGGGTTAGCGATTGGGAACAAGCAAAAAAAATAATTCAATCGAGTCATACCTCCTTCAGCAAATAGTTGAGCTTGGAAGACTTGGAAGTAGCCACGCGAGCATTGGCTATCGGAGTCTTTGACATCGTTATCCCCGAAGTGGAGCCTGAGACTGGAGATCTGCGAGGCACCCTCGCGCCCTTATCGCCTTGGGTGGAAGCAGGGTTCTTGGGAGCCTGCTTTTCCGTCGCGAGACGTAATTCGTTCTGCATCTCGAGGACTTTGTCGTGTCTTTGCCGGGCAGCCTCTTCAGCCTTGCGAGTCTCCCGCACGTTCTCCTCGGCGACGCGCTTCTTGGTTCCTTTAGCTTTTTTACGAACCGATTGTAAGAATGCCGCATTGCGGGCCTCGTCCTCCTTCACCTGGGCATGGCCAGCCTCAACGAGGTTGGTTTCATTGATAAAGGGTCGGGCAAGAACAATGTCACGGAGTTTCACGAGCCGGAAGGGAGAGATAAGGAATAATGCCGGTGATGGGTCCTGAAGAGATGTCGGAGCTGTGCTGTGATGAAGCTCAGACCATACTTCCAATACAGGATGTGAGATTCCGGAGACGACAAAGGGTACTTCTGGAGTGGGGCTTGCCTGAATCTCGCGCCATATGGGGTCGTTTGCGGCCAAGACTCTATATGGCAGATGAGATGTGCAGCCAGGAAAAGGTATCACTAGGAATTAACTCACATATGTTTCTTAGCCTCTCGTAGCGCTTCTGCATCTTTCACAGAGACACCTCTTTCCTGGGCTTTCTCCAGCATCCTATCTGCGGTATTGCTAAGCTCGTCAACGTTGTAGTGCCTCTCGTCGATGTGCCAGAACATCAACCTTTCATCCATTAGCCAACAGAATAAACGAGGGTGTCCAAGGGGACGTACTGCGACATGTTGTCCACAAGTTGTTTCAGATATGCAGCATTCTAGACGCAGTCAGTCAAAGCGCTCCAATAGCCATAGACAAATTGCGGAACTCACGTTTGGATGGAATAGATAGTCCTGAATGAATGGATTGGTTACTAAGTGCTCGATCGATACAAAACAAGTTGCTCACCTGATCTTTGCGCTCCGAATCGACAGCATTCACCGTAATCACGGCCTGAAGTGCGTTGTACGACCTCACGGCAAGCGGATCCAAGTCTAGCAGCACGGTCTCTTCCGTCAGCGGAGGTAAAGATACGTCAGCTTCGATGTCTTGAATTCTGAAAGGAGATTACAGGATTGCTCCAATAAAACCAGAGAGAACCTCACTGATGTCGGATCATGATGCTATTCATGACCTGTGTCAGGACCTGAATAGCACCTGGTTGAGGACCATTGGTGCCAAACAACGACTGGACTACGAGGTTGCTGAACAACGGAGGGTCTGCAGCGAATCTCGGGATTTGAAGAAATCTGATCATCATGGTTCCGAGCTTTCGAAGATCCTCCCGGTCGTATCTCGTCCAGGTACGAGGGGCGAGCACTTCCCCGTTGGCATTTTGGATGCCGTTCTGGTCAGGGGTGCTTGGATCCAGGTCTTCCCAGGGTGGCAAGAGATCGTCCGCACCGAACTGGTCCTCCGGGTACTGGAGCTCAGCTCTGTCTTCCGGGCTGCGCAGGTTAATACCAAGGAGGTTCGTGGTAGGTGTGCCAGTGACAAGCCATCTCCTTTCTACACTCAGAAGGCTCGCAACTTTACTGATGTTGGTTCTGTCGGTTCCGTGGACGTGGCCCTCGTCGACAACAAGCCGTTTCCAGCGTATTTGAAAGAGCGGAGAGTACTTGGGTGGATCGCATTTGCAGTCCGGGACGCGACTACCTTGAGAACCAGGACACTTACAGACGGCCCACGAGTACGCTTTTGCACGGTCGAATTTAGACTCCTCTCGAGCAAAGGCTATTGTGCATTACAGATTTGTGGACAAAACATTGTTGAAAACGACTCACTGTCATGGTTTAAAAGGACGATCTAATGACATACTCGTTAGTTAGAAACTAATTCAAAATTCAAACACTGACATCGTAATCCGACGCAAGAAGCCTTGCCACTGGCAGCTCATCTTTAGGATTTACGACAAGGAAACGAAGGCAATCGTCTGATTCTTCCGGCCCGAGACAGTGCTTTAAGATCTCCGAGTTCCACTGGGCCAGCAAGTTGGGAGGAACCACTACCAATGTGGCCGAAGTAAGGTACATAGTACGGAAGCCGCGATCGGCATTCTTCCTTCGTGGACGTGCCACCGTCACGGGCTCTTGGCTTTGCAGGTAGAAGGGCGCATTGAGGTCTATGAGGGACTGCAACCCTCGATTTTGCAACCATTCCACATTCTGGCGAAGGTGGAGACCGTCTGGGGACGTTCGTACATAATGCAGCATGATTTCCATCAGACGCGGAAACGAATTCTCATCGTGAGGAAATGCTCGTGAGCGGCAGGTGGATAGGTGCTTCCGGGCAGCCTCGAATTGAGGATGAGGAAAATGGCGCAAGGCTAGCGGGGTCATGACTGGTCGTGCATCGTGGATGGATTCTTCGGGTTTGGAAAGTTGGTCTATAGTCGCTAATACCAAGGCCAGTACCATGATAGTCTTTCCAGTCCCTGCAGAGAAGTCCGGTTAATAGTCTCATACAATGGAGAAAATCAGGAGAATGTCGTACCAAGTTCCTCGCACAGCACGCCTCCATGGTGCGCAGCAACCAAGGGGCGCTCTCGTAGGACTTCCATGGTAGCTGGTTGAAAATGGAAAACAGTTCCGTCCAGGCCAGTGACCGGGATATACAAAGGATCAGGTGCGTCTGCCTCAGACATCTCGCTGAGAACCATAGCTGACACCGATTCTCTTTGGTATGGGTAAAGCCGGCTTCGTAGACCTGGGATTTGTTGACCAAGCATGATTCCACATATGGTGTCATGCCAGCTAGAAGATTCGGATGGTTGAGGGCTCAGATTCAACGTGGGGGAAGGGAGGTCACTGTATATCTCTGCTAGGGTACGGTTATCCTAGACCGAGATGCTAGTAAGTTTCTGGACAAAATCGAAATGGCAAGACAAATACCGTATCAGAATCCAAAAGGTAGCGTGGAGCACTTGGGGAGGGGTCAAGGTCATGGGAATCCCAGAGGCTCTTGTCTTGTATGACTCGAGGCATTACATTTCGCAAACACACTCTAGCAGGTCTCAACTCTGTGGCCTCATCCCGGATTCTTAGTTTTCCTTGGACACCTGGGAGGTCGTATGGGACAATGTATACACGAAGTATGAGGGCAGTTCGTGAGTCTCCGACTTTGCACTGAAGGACGAGAAACTTATGTCCAACCAAGAAGTCCAGATGGCGGCACAGCGTTTCGTCTTCCTGGTCTGTCAGCTGGGGAAGCAAAGACTCGCCAAGGAAGTTGTGCCAGCCCTCCGCCGTATGAGAGTGATCACATATATTTCTGAGGTCCGTTTGCGAGATCGGCAGCGACAGCGTGCCTGCCGGAAGGAGATTCTGCAACGCGAAGGCCCCAGCAGTAGCATTGTGCTGAGCTGGAGTTACCCCTGGTCTAGATGTACAAGATGAGCAGCAGAGGGAGCACGGGATCCCAGAGTCCATAGTTTCCGATCCGCGTACGGCCAGTCCTGGAGAAGTCCCGAGAAGCCTGAGGAGAGAGACGCGCAACGCGCCAGTGCTGACTGGTTTTGCGGACCCGTCGGACCGGACCGGAAGCGGAATGGCCACGCCACGCGCCACGCGAGGATTATCACGTGCCGTCAATTTGTCTTTCCTGCGTCTCGTCTCACGTCTCACAAGCCCAACTCAACTGAAGCTGTCGGGATAATTGACATGGCTATGGTCACCTCGTCCCTTCGGCCCTCACCGTTTACCTTGCATTGTGTATCGCGGAGAAACCTCCTCTCAACCGCGTCTCGGAGAAACACGTTAATATCGATCCGTCTCAAATCGACGGATGTCTCGCAGGCGTCGAAAGACACGCTGCCATGGTCAGACTATCTCACCATTCGACGAGCAAAGCGGAAATGGGAAATGGTATGCTATTTTCTCACATCTTGATTTCGGAGTTGTTTCTGAGACTACGTGACGGGATTCTGCCATTCTTTTTCCTCAGGCGCTGACCATACCATGTGTGCTGGCAGGGTTAGCCGGCGGCGCGGCGTACTTCGGCTCGATGGAGTTGGACGCGACGAAGCCCATCATGGTGCGAGAAGTCTCCTCATTACGCGCTCTGCATTATTCATCTTTCCACACAGGGTATTGACCCGCTTCTTTTCTTTGGCGGCGCGACCCTGGGTTGCATGGGTATGTGCAGATGCTCCTTCAACTGGCTTCCTCGCTCACCGTATTTCGCATATCTAGGTGCAGGATATCTCGTTGGCCCTATAATCGGCTCGACGCTTTGGCGCGTAACGCACCGGCGCACTATGGCCCTCATCGAGGCACGGGACCGCGAGTTCCATCAGCACATCGTAAAGAATCGCGTCGACCCTACAGCACAGAGCGCTACGAATCCCGTTCCAGACTTCTATGGTGAGTAAAAGTCCCCGATCCTCGTTTTGCGATAATGGATAGGAGCATTTCTTTCCAGGCGAAAAAATTGGCTCTCTCCATCAGTATAGACAGGTGAGTTTGACTGGTTGATTCTTCTGTGGCATTCCTCAGCTCTGACGGTTCGTGATGCAGTGGTTAAGGGATCAAGCCAGATACAAACGAAAGGCGCAGTGGCCGGAAGACCAACAGTAGACTATCTATTAGCCCGACCCTCCTTTCCCTCGTAATATCAGCGAACTATCTCAGTTATTAGAAACTGCCTCACGCACCCCTCAAGCCACTTGCTCTATCACTGTCCTCGCCCATTCTGCGTTGCGTTACAAGCTGGTAAATTCAATGAAGATTCATCTCATTATACGGATACACAAACGTCACAGACAGTACGACTACAAAGAACGTGGTTCGTACGCGGAAAATTCCTTGGCAACAAGAAGTTAAAGAACTACCATGTGTCTGACTAGCAGGACCAACGAAGTGAAGGTCTTAAAAAGCTTTGCACCCAGTGCGAGATATTCGGAACTGAAATAAATAGGGGAAGGGATATTATCACCAGCAGAGTCCAGTTTGTCTGCCCACAACACAAGTTATAAACCCGGTCAAGCGGCAACGACACTCACCAGAAAAATAAGCAATAAATAAGCAATAAAGGAGTGTCGGGGATACGAAGTGCAGAAGGGAAGTGGTGTCCGCGGCACCAGCATGTGAGAAATTGGTTGTGGGTGTAATATGTAATGTAGTACAACGCATGTCAGGGCGGCTTGTTGGACTCCCGTCGTCGGCCTACTTGCGTCGCGCACCATTGAACGTGAGACCCGAGAGCGTCGCACGATTCTTTATGATGCGTGGGCGTTCGGCCAGACAACAGGTCGGGACGACGCCCTTCTCCGCATCGGGGGCACCGATGCGCTGGACCAAGCACCACTCGTCCTCGAATTCCTTGATGAGTCGCAGGGTCTCGCCGACGCGCAAGCTCAGTTCGTCGGAACGGCTCGGTTCGAACGAGGTCGTGACTTGCATGAGCCGCGGGAGCGACTTTGGCGTGAACATGGTCGCGATGCCCGCTCGGGGCGCGGAAGAAGGCGTGCTCGCGGCAGATTGGAAGGACGTAGAGCGCGGGCTCGGGCTCGGGCTGGGAACGGGTGGCAAGTCGAATGATTCGCGCGTTGGGGTGGCGGCGGTCGTAGCGGCACTCCCATGCATCGGGGTAGGAGGTGGCATTTCGGTCGGGGACGATTCGGGTGGAGTTGGGGGAACGGGAACCGAGTTGAGACCCAGGATGCGGTAGGCGGGAGGTGGAGAGTAAACCGGCGACGACGAGGGTCCACTGTTCGGGGTCGGAGGGTGCCCGTCCTGCTGCAATTTCGGGGAGCGCTCGGGGGCAGTGACGGCAACAGGAGGCACCGCGACACCCGAGGGAAGGGTGACACTCCTAATCTGAGGCACCCAACGGACATCGGGGTCGGACGGGATCGGCGGCGGCAGTGCCACCTTGTAGGATCCGTCGACAACGCCCATATCGGCGAAGGAAACGAAGGACGGCTTCTCTGACGTTCCGTACGCAATAGAGAATCTGGCAGCGCGGGCGGCCTGGGCACGGGCCTTTCTGCGCTTCCGGGTGGAATACAACTTCCAAGCGACGATGGCTACAAACGTATGAATTTCAGCGGGAATGGAGCCTGTGTAAGCGTAGCGTACGGACCACAGAGGATGGCTCCCACTACAACGGAAGAAACTATTAATGACCTTGCCGAGGTCGAGAGGTGGGGCAGAAGAGCGCTGGAGGACGGTTCCGGCGATGCGCCCACCTCTCGTTGAACATTCCGAGCAACATCCCGAGCAACGTGACGCTTGAAAGAATAGATTCCCGCTGGAACGTGCATCGAAAAAATAAATGGATGTCTCGAAGTAAAAAGGACTGTGAGGAGGAGGAAGGGAAAGGAATGAGGAGGGATGGGAGGAGAGAGGGGAGGAGGGACAAAAGTCGTTTACCTTTGAGGCATACCGAAAATGAAGCGCCAGATATGGCTCGTAGAAATGGACGTCCTCGGTTACGATCAGTTGGTCCCCATTTGGAATCGATGAAAATGATGATGATGCGAGTAAGCGCGCCCGTGTATTGTCCCTCACCATCTCAAAGAAGGCCCCAACTTGACACGCACCGAGTTTCATCATGGAAAAAAAAACATAACCACATCTCTTCTCATCATATGATTACCTTCAACTCATCATCATGATATATCCTTTGGCCATCGAGTTCTTCAAGCTTCAAGGCAAAAGGATCTGAGGACGAAGCAGTTCAGTATACAGTACGCGAGGCCCGCAGGTTCGCAGGTTCGGACTGCCCGAAGCCATCGCACTTCACTTTCCGCAGAACACCCCTCATCGTCCTGGCAATCACTAGAATCCGAGAGTCCGAGGGTAGCAATGCGCGCGAATGCACCTACGGCCCTGACCCGGCCGCGGGGGTAGACTAGGCAACGCGTTGAACGTGCCCCCAAGAGATTCCAGTACTATATGTGGTGTGTGGAGGAACAATCTCGTCTTGCACAGCCTCAGCAGCAAGCATCATGTTGAAATTGAAAGTAAATCTGTGATTCCACGGTCATCCGTAAATAGCAACGGCAACACAGCACCGACCGTCTCATCTGATGAAGTGTGCCATTGTTTGTAGTGCGATCATGCGCTCAAAGGAAACCTAATATATCAGCTTACACTATTCTGTTCGCAAATTTACTCACTAGCTGGGAAAAGGAGCGTAGTGACGCGAACTTCCAGTCGCCACAAGCGATCGGACCCTCACAGAAGAAGGATGGTGATGATTATCTACATGTACACGTGCTACTTTGTTATACTAGTTCATCTATGTTCGTGAGTAACGAGGAAACAGCACGATGAAGCGAGCGTGCACCCTCTTCGGGGATATAACACTCGATCGCTTCACGTGCGACGCGCTCCGCAACATCGGAGGAGATAAAGGAAGCCCGTTCTTCGCAGATAGCCTCGGTTGCTATTGCCATCAACTCGGTCTCCGTAAATGGGATGAAGGGCAGCAGCGTCGTAACACGTGAACTTAACGAAGACTGAAACCCGAAGGTATAATTAAATTGTGTCACGTGTACAGAAAGAAATTTTACGCACTCCGAGACCCTGCGACACGTACGGACGTAAAAGCTGAGCCAGCTTCAGATATCCTTCGCGAGTCACATTGGTCCCAGACAACGACCCACAGAACTCAAAGATGAGTTCATGGCCGATGTTTGACGTACCGAGCCAAATCACTTGGCGAACATCGACATGACGACGGTCCGCCAGCAGCGAGCAGCATCCTTGAAACCGATGACGTTAGGAGAAGAGGGTAGGAATTTAAGGTTGCGTGGCTCTTACCGAGCTCCCAGGGCATTAAGAGTGAGTACAATACTTTAGGTTCCGACACCTTCTCTATCTCCTGCAAGTTCATTCATTTACTATTCACTTTTGTTTGAGTTGCAAAGTGCTGACTGCGTACATCTAAGACCACCACACATCGCTTGCCTTCGTTTTCAATCAGGAACTGAGAAAGCGTGTTTGTGGACAACTCCTGTGCGAATGATGCGTAAAGCAGGATGACAATAAACTAAAGGCATACCTCATAAAGGCTCATTGAATATGCGTCCCACAGGTCATGAGTGGATCGTAAGGTCGTCACGTTCACGGTATGTGTCGGAACACCGAGAAGAGAGCCGACTGCAACAAGTTTAGCTCATGCCTGAAATGATGAATATTTAGAGGACAGGCGTACATCTCCGGGCTAGGAAGCTCTTTCCGTGTCCACTAGGCCCTGTCGAGGTATTTCACCGTTTCATTCGTCATGTGTGAGGTTAACATGCAAATATACTGACCACAAAGTAAGATGACAAGAGGGGATGCTGATTGCCTCCTAGAATGTTGACTGAGCACGGTGAATAACTGCTCAAAGACTTGATCTTGTCCAACAATTTCATAGCGAACACGGCTCAATGGTTGGAAGGGTGAGTGCTGGAGGAGCTTTGTTACGTGACGCGTCTGCGGCGCGTCGGCTCGTGAGACGTAGTAGCTTCCCGTCGATACACGTAAGATGTATGCATTGTTTGGTGAGCGGATTCGCACTTACCGCATTGCCGGATCCATTTCCTCAAGAGTCGTAGTTGGTGGCGGTGAGAGAAGCATCGCGTCGTCACCTGCCGAAGCGTCTCTATGGGGAGGGTTGAGCTCCGGATTACGGAGCGCAGCCGGATCTGCTCCATAGGCGAGCAGCAATTTCACGATGTCTAATTTGTGGGAGAGACGCTCGTTCGTAAGTGCAAAAGCTAGTGCGGACTGTGGGCCCATTGATTCGTTTGGGTCGGCATGACCGTGTTCGAGCGCACGATGGACAGAGTTTGCGTCGTCACTGGCGATAGCGAACATCAAGCTGGGCTCGTGCTTTGTCGTGGATATGGGTACAAGAGAGGGTACGGAGGACTTTGACGGCAGAGGCGTCATAGTGGGAAGAGGTACTGGTGCACGGGTAAAAGTGCGAAGCTGATCCTCGTCTTCCTCGGTATTGGTGTTGGTCCCTGTCTCCTCGGGAGAAGGACAGGTCGGATGACTGTAGATGTGAGATTCAGCGTTAGGTTGGAGTGAGTTACGCCATGTGTCTGTGTGCGGTAGGGAAGCCAATTGTGAGGTGTCATTTGTAGGTGAGTTCGAGGGATGGTGTTCAGAATGAATGGAATTTTCGACATGACTACGCTGTGGAAAATGCGAGGAAGGTGGGGAGGAAGATGCAAGCTATCAAATTTTTGTTAATCAGCGGATTGGTAGGTTAACAGGGCGCTCACTGAATGGCGTTGAAAGCATGATGGACTGGTAGATGTATTTACATCATATGAAGGACTTTTTCTATGTAAGTTAAGACGATGGGTTAGGAGACCTGTTTCTGAAGGGCGAGACTGGATATATCATCAGTACGATCGGTGGGCTGGAGAACTCAGGGTGAACATACCAGGTGGAGAGGCCGAGCCCAGCTTGGCTTTGACTGCGATGATTCTGAGGAGAAACTATGAGCACTGCTCGGCGTCTCATATTGATCGATTAATGGAACCGTAGGCAATGTAAGGGCACTTGGACGCTTGCGGTGTCGAGGAGCGACTTCTTGCAACAGATCCCTGTCAGCCTTCTCACCAGTATCAATATGCAAGTCCATCGAGATACAAAACTAACAAACCACCAGGGATTGACGAAAGCCGAATGGAACTTTTCGCGACGTGGAAACACGATCCCATTTACTCCTAGTTGGCTCTGATTCTGAATGGTTGTTCAGTGTGGATGTCACTTCTTTCGAAGGCGCAGAAATCGGCGCAGACTGAAGCCACTGATTACCAGCAGGCTTCGTCGGCAGAGATCGAGCTGGACGACTTGGCTCGGGTCGGGAGACAGGGCTCATGTGAACGGATGACGAGGAAGCATCGGCATGGCTCCAGGTGGATGATATAGGTGTCCCCGGAAGTGGACTAGAAGTGTGGCTGGTGGATTCAGATTCCAGAACGGGCGTGACTCCCAAGCCACATTGAGGCGACCATGGAAGCACGTCAACGACCGAGTGGGGACGTTCTGGTACATCAACAAGCGCGGATGTGGAGAAAGCAGCCGAAGAACTACCCGTTGACGCAGCCCTCCGTGGTAGTGTTCGGGGCGATAAGCAAGAGGCCCATGACATACGCTTCGACGCAGCTTCCTCTGGTGACATGACCAGAGACTGATACAAAGCTTCATAATCAAGTTCTGCGACTTCTGCTGTTGGTTCAAGAGAGATTGGCGATCGTAGAGGTAGGGTGACGTCAAGAGTTGTAATCTCTGTGTCCAAAGGTGGTGGGGGCGAATGTACCGCACTGGCGGCATGGCTTGGATCTACTGATGAGGGCTGCTCTGAAACTGGAGGGGCTTCCACCGTTCCTTCAACCGCGGATGGAGCACCTTCCCCTCGTTGGCTGGAAGGACTTTCGCAAGGGAGCTGAGCGTCAACGAGATTCTCGTCCGACGCCATCGGGGCAGAGTCCTTTAGGACAGGAGTCTCGGAAGTGGGTCCGGGGAAGAAGAAGGTTCCTGTGGGTGATCCAGACGACAAACCTAAGGGCCGATCCGATTCGCCAGGTATCCTATTGCTTAGGAACGCATCCTCTGCTCCTCCCTGTCCAAACGGAGAAGGGTGATGTGGAGACTGTAGGATCTGCGTAGCACACATCAAACTGATACCATTCAGAGGCATGTGGGAGGAAGGAAGTGTTGGGGAGGCAGTTGTAGAGACAGGTGGTGAGATGAGGTCGATGGAGTCCCGTAGAACTGGGGAAAGAGTATGCTTCCGGCGGGTAGGCGAAGGAGAGAACCGCCTTGGCAACACACGCGACAAGGGTGACCCAAATGGAGAAGAGAGTAGTAAATCCAGGGTCGAGTTTGGCTGGCTCAACTGAGGTGGAGAGAGGGAAAACGGTGTTGGGCCAACCCAGGTTTCGGCATAGCCCGAGTCGACAGAGTCAACGCGAGACAAAGTGGCACTCAAACCGAGAGCGACGTGAGGGAATGGAACGGGAGGAACGGAACCGATTTGCACCGGAGATAGAAGTCCGAGTGGTGAAGAGCAGCTTGCATCGGCGTCGCACTGCGGATCCTCGGCTGAAGCGCTCTCGTATGCAGAGCAGGTTGGGGTTGGGGTAGCGACGTCCTCCCGAACAGTCTGCACAGGTACGTCGTCCGCATGCACGCAACCAGCGCATTGCATGCTATCATCGAGATGGGGGGATCTGTCAGACGCGTTAGGTGACGCATTGTCTCCTGCAGTGGAAGGAAACTCGGTTCTATGCGGAGAAGGGGGTCCAATGATACCTTGAAGAGCGGAAAGAAGGCTGGCCATGCGAGGGGAACGTGTGGAAGAGGGGGACGAGGCGGGAGAATGAACTGAGATGGTGACTGGTGGCTTCACGATCGAGGTCATTGAGCACGTCGAGGTCCGAGAGGACTCGGCATCCAGGGTTGAACAAGAGAACTCTCGGGCGACGGGACTCTTGATTTTAACGTCATGTAAGAAACCACAGGAGTCGGTGAAAACGCAACGTCCTTGGGAATAAAACGGACATGGACGAGCTGTCGGAAAAAAAAAACATTGAGAAGGACGGTTGAAAAGTGTATAGAGCACGCGACCTCACTTCTTTTCTTCCATGGCGGGTCAGGAATACTCATCGAGGTTGCATTCACGCCAAAAACGCGTCGGAATATGCCTAGGAAGAAATGTTGGAGGATAGCATACGGTTTAATGGAGTACAACCCGTCGCTTTCGGCTGCCAGGCCACTCGGCGCTATTAAACACGACCCGTTCCGTCGTCGGAACAATGAATTTTTACGTTATTATAACTACCGTGACTTGTGCATGGCCACCGCCACCACCAAACTTCCAATCAGACTTGCTCGGCTCACCCTCTATTCAGGCCCCAATTGCTCTCTTTGCGACGTAAATATACCTCATTTGCCCGCATTACAACCTTGACTTGCTCTGTCACAGGTTGCCAAGGCTGAGCTCGCAAAAATCAGGCAAACGGTGGGCATTTTCTCTGGTGGCGCTGGCTCAAAGTCACTCACCTGACCTCTCCTTTGTTTATAGCGTAATTTCGAACTCGGCGTAGTCAACATACAAGAACCAGGACAGGAGCACTGGAGGAAGAAGTATGTATATTGGATCCCGGCTCTACACATCGACGGCCAAGAAGTCGCGAAGGGTCGCTGGGACGGACAGACAGTGACCCGGGCTCTGGATGTATGGCAGAAGAACCACCTCGGGACTCCGGAGGACAGTTCCAAGAAACAGTCATAGCCGAGGGCATACTTTTCAGTGACAAACACGGCAACCTTAACAGCTATCCTTACTCGTCATCACCTCCCATCTATGATCAATGCACTGTGGGCGTTCTTGGAGCCGAAATAGAGGACGGATTGTCGTTTGATGAAGACGTCACTGGCAGTCACTGCTTCAATTGTGGGTCTACCCAACACCTCGTTTCGTCGTGCCCCACACCCCATAATGTCGAGCTTATTGCACTTTCACGTCAAATGTACAATTTCTTCAAACCTTTCCATTCTGTGGAGCAAATGACCATATCAGCCGCGGCAGAATTCAAGCGCCAACGGCACGAATGGATTCACAGCTTCGAGCCTGGTCATGTCCGCGGTCCCTTGTTACGCGAGGCTCTTGGCCTTCATGATGATGACGTGGGCTCTGATGTACCTTGGCTTAAGAATATGGCAGATTGGGGCTATCCGAGTGGGTGGTTCGGTGAGGGGGATCCCCGAGAAGGGATAGTTCAAAAGATTGACAGTTTGTTCGTGGAGGACCTTGATCTAGGGGAGAGTGGTCATACCTTGGCTATCTTTGGTGATGACGAAGCCGAAATCCTTGACATCGGTGCACTGCCCGTTCGCAAGCCCTCCGGTCCCCAAGACATTGACAAACCGCAAGACCCGCGAGAAAGTCCGGAACTCGAGCGTTGTTGTCGCCGCTGGGCCACGTATCCATCGACCTACTTCTCCAGTGACCTCCTTCCCGTGTACAATGGCTCGCGTCTTCCTCCCATACTACCCACGACATCTTCCACTTTCACGAGTGAACGCCACCAACTCTGGGAGTACATATTAAATGATGCCGCTGGTCCCCGAATACCCGACCCGTTTCTCAGGAAATCAAGAATGATTCCTGACACAACGCCACCGCCACCGCCACCTCCCATTGCGCCGCCCCCACCCTTACCGCCGTTGCCACCCCCCTCCCCAGCCATCAATATGAAAGTAGACGGCGATCCTCTAGGAACTCACAAGCTATCCGACGCATCGAGCGACGGAGAGTCGGATATGGAGCTTTCCGACTGACACTCGACTCATCCACAACCTGACACTGATACCTAATCAATTACTGGCGGGCGGCACTACTTCACCTTCTCGAGCCCCGAAAATATGCGCCTCAACTAGACTTTCGGGTCAAAGGAATCACCCTCACTCCATGCCGGTTCCGCTACACCACCATCAGAAACAGGCCGTGTTCTATTGGAGGTGGGTACGGCTGTCATCGCGGTCTTACCATTACCCCTACTATACGTTGGGTCTCAATTTTTTGGACGCCATCAAATTATATTCGACGTCGAGAAAGCTGTAGGTGCAAATATATGGGGCTGTGACGTTACTCTGACTGCCTCAAAATCTGGATGGCTTGCACGTCTGGCGAGCGCTTGGACTTCCCTCTGAAGACAACTCGACAGACTTCACCCTAACCAATGCATTAGACGCTGTAAATTATATGTGGGTTGATCCCGCTATGATACATGATTCTGTTATACAACAATGTTCGCCAAATCCCGACTAACGTAGCACTGTTCTCAGCGTTCCCGTCGCACAGCGACGGAGAACCATTGGAAGTCAGGGGTACGGATTGAGACCCGCCATCTTAAAAGCTTCCGTTCGTCCGTAATCGTAAAACAATCGTAAAACAAGCAAGCACATTACAGTCGTGCGAATGTGGATGGCACATTCGAATACGCTCCGCAAGTGACATTCAGTGGCACTCAGATCGCGGTGGGGTTAGAGCGGAACGTTGGCATGCTTCTGTTCTCATGCTCGGTGGCCTTGGGATCGGCGACGCTGTAGGTGCTACTGCTGCCAAGACTGGCTGGCCGTGGCGAATAGTGTGGGACGGTTTCGGCCGGTTTAGAGATCATGAATCCTGCGCAAAAAAAAAAAAAAGGACAGTAATAAGGTAAGGAACAAAATCGTACGACTCGAGATGGTTCTGGCGCGTACCCTTGAGACCAGCTTGCTTCTCGCCTTGTCGGCCAAATCCAAGGCCGTTCGACTTCTCGTCTCCATCAGAGGTCTCCGCTCGCTGCCCGCCAAAGCGGGAGGGGTAGAACTTGGAGGTGGCAAGGTCTCCGATGTGCGTGGGGAGCGTACCGGCACCGGCACCGGCATCGCCGCCTGCTCTCCAAACGCGGATGCTACGCTTGCGCTTTGCGTGCTCTCGGAAGACGAGGCCGAGCGTCATGTTCAAGCAGGCCACCGAGAAGAGGAAAAAGGCAGCGACGAGCGCGAACTTGTCGACGCGGTGCGACAGAATCGCGGCTCCGATACTAAAAAAAAAAAAGGGGGCGATCCCCACGATCCGAGCTCAGTTGCGAACGACGAGCATGGCAAAAAGAAGGAAAAAAACAGACGTACAGTCCCTGGAAGATCCCGAGCGAGCCAAGGCCAAATTGCGAACCGAGCACGGGGAAAAAGCGATCGAAGAAGGACATCGGCCAGGACATCTCGGATAGGATGAGGAAGACGAGCTGGAAGATGATGAAAAGGTGATTGACGACCGCCCAGAAGACACCTGCTGGCTGATCGGGAACGGTGCTACCTCTGAGAAAAGCCGCCGGGTCAGCATGACCCGTACACAACTAGGCAAGTACCATAGTACACGAGCGCACCCTACGTAGCCGCAAGTTCCGTTATTGGAATTCGGTTCATGTTGGGACTTGTTGACGGCCCGAACATCTGACACCACAGTGACGATGGTGCTTGCAAACGCGAGCAACAATCCGACGAGGCTCAGCACCCGGACGACATTGAGGCCATAAAAAACGTCTAGGGAAATTTGACAACGTTAATCGGTGTTGAGCGCTGAGTGTAAAAAAAAAAAGGACACACGTGAACGAGAAGACATTTTGCAAGCGGGATGGTAAGAAGATAAAAAGATCAAGGGAGGTGAGGAAGAATGTTAGAGATAAAGTAGAGTATACAGTGTTCCAGCACCGTATGTGAAAGCAATCCCAAGTCGAGAGGAGTGGAGAGAAAAAAAACCCGATCGAGTATGTGGAGAAGGGGGATGTCAAGATGGGCACTCGCCACTAGCAGGTTTCAAATATAAAGGACAGGTGTCATTGAAAAGTGTTATTGTCCTACGCATACGCATAACGCCCAACTCTGGAGACGGAGACAACACTTGAGCGAAGTGCCGTAAGCGGTGTACTTTGCCCTCCATTGTTGTTCCACGACAAAGCGCGGGTCCAAGATCCTTCGCGTATCAACGCGATTGTTCATCGGACCTCGCGTCGTCAAGTCGAGTCAAAGAAGCAAGCACAGGCTCGCTGTAGTACAAAAGGGTGCTCGGATGGTGTGACTAAAACTAAAACTTTGTTATTGAGTGTCACCACGTGCGGGTGAATGACACGGTGATACGGTGGCGAATGCCGTCTTTGTATTTGAGCTATCGTTTGGTCCCGACGAAAGTAAGGATAAGGGAATGAAATCATAAATAGTTCGAGGACCTCTTGTAATGGGAAGAACTATGATGGGGGAAAATGCCAAGGATAAGGGGACATAACAATCGTCAGTGTACGTAAAATGAAAACAGAACAAGAGGAGCCGAAGTGTAAATCCGTAAAAAAAAAAAAGAAACGTATTATTCAAGACGTGAGGAGGAACGTTTCGGAAAACCTCCTCGCTCCTTGTCGTTACCAGTGTGAAACGTGTAAACTAGGCTGTATGGTGAGAGATGATGAGATATAGGATGCTGGTTCCAGTGGACACGGTATTTCGTTATTGGTTTTCCAACGAACCTAGGACGCATACGCCGCATACGCCGGAGGCGGTTCATTAGGTTCCGCACTTAAAACTGTCGGTTGGGGCTGGGTGGAGGGCCTTCTCTCAGGGACTAACACAGAGGCCGAGCCGCCTGATGCAGAAGGTCTGTGGCCACTGCCCTGAATGTGGCCACCATCCGAATGAACCACGAATGGAGCATTTGACGACGAAACTTCCTGCTTCTCTGGCCACGCCGACTCGGGTATTCCGGTAGGCCCAGAGCCGGGATTCGGCACATCACCTGGAGAGAAAGCGGACTGCATGGATATGGGCGATAAGGAGGAATTGATAACCTGAAGTGGTCGCCGGTTGGTGGGGCCAGGAGACGTTGTGCTTGACCCACTGACACTACTCCTTCCAGTAACGGATGGGCTGTAATGATCCATTGGGGGAGCGCCGCCGCCGGGAGGAGCTGCACCAGGGGGCAGTGGATAGGCCGAACCGCGTGAAGACTGTCGCCCAACTCCACCGCCGCCGAGTTGATTCTGAGGACCTGGGATCGAAGCTAATGTACCCGAGTTCGATGCCATGGGCGTCAATCCTGTACCGATCAGGGCAGTGGCTGAATCACGCCGCCCGTCATTAGCATAAGCGTTGTTGACCATGCCAAGTGAACTCTCCGGGCCTGTCGTTGGCATTGGGCGGCCCTCATGGCCATATTCGTATGGCCTAGACAAATCCACACGTTGCCGGTCCCGTGCCACTGGGTAAGGCAAAACGATTTCGTCACGGTCCTCCTCCCTAGTACCCGCACCGGGTTTGCGGCACTTTTTGCTAGAAATATCCAGGTAAGCTGCTTCGCCTATGAGCCAGCCGGTGACTCGAACGCACAAAATAAACCAAATTGCGAAGACCACGCCTATGAGCAAGAAGAAACCTCCAACCCCGCCAGCTACAATGGGGACGATGTTACTCGAAGACGATTTCGAGGCTTGACTTTGTGCAGCAGGGACCGAAGTCGATAGAACAATCACCACAGGAGAAGGGGTAGACGTTGTAGTGATCGTTAACACGGTGATCGCACCATTGGCGAGCGTCGACGGTTGCACGGTCGTTATTACCGTAGGTGGGGGGGTAGACGTCGTCAACATAGTACTTGGTACAAACGAAGGCGACTGGGAAGGCTGTGGTGTTGTCGCTTGTGATAAGGAGGGAATTGTGCTTATAGGGGCGGTTGGACAACTGGCGTAGAGCGTCGAAGTCGGATTGACTATGGTGACGATGCTCGTAATGATGAGAGGAATTGTTACTGTTGAGACGCTGCCTGTGCATGGGTCAATGTGACGAATCTCGGACAAAAGAGAGGGACGCGAGGCAAAGGGCGAGAAAAGGGGACTGCTGAGCACTTACCATCTGGTTGAGTCTGCACAGTAAGAGTAGAAGTGGTGATGACCGTCGTCGAGGTCGAAGTCGAAAAAAGGGTCAGAGTAGGAGTCTCAAGGCAGGTAGCCATGAGATTGTGATACGGAGTGGGGCTAGGGAATCGTGTACGAGGGGGGCGTCAGGCGTCAGAGGTCGTACGGACGGGATCGGCGTAGGATGAGAGAAGCGAGATGGACCAAGGGAATAAAGTAAAACAGAAGAAACAAAAAAAAAAAAGAGAATAGAAGGGAAGGGAAGAGAAGAGAAGAGGAGGGGACAGGTCGTGGCGGTGCTGACGTTGGTCCCATGTCAATAATGTGAAAGCGTGTGCGGTGTAGAGCGCGCGCTCAGGGCAGGCAGGGGTCCAACCAAATTGGCATCATCCAATCAGCGACCTGGACAATATCTCGGCGCTACGCCCATACCTCATACTTACAGACAGTAACGCAAAACGGCGCACGTCCAAACAGTACCCATCCTTGTGATTAAGTCGGAGACGCATGTAGCATATTTCATGTCACAGAGATGTACTTAGCGTGGGACAAATGCAAAAAAGCTGAGCAGATAAGAGGGGTGGTAATGCCACTGCAATAACGGATCAGATGCGATGCATAGCTTGGGGTATAAAGTCCGCGATCGTCATCACAGCCTGCCTGTTCCTGCTCAAAAGAATGTTGTTGAGCGTCATCCGACACGCTGTACCAAACTAAGATTCACACACCACCTCTATGACGAGTCCTGTGACGACATCCCTTCAGTTTTGGAAGTTTCCCTCCCTTCGTCGGGAGGCCTGGACGATGATGGTAGTTGTTCGTGATTCGGCGGCCGGGACTGAGCCAAAGGCTTTCGCACTTCTCCATCCGTTGGTACCTCACTAACAAGGACCCCCTCGGTCCCATCCTTTCCGGGTTGCTTTCCTTTCGCAGAAACCCGTCTCCAAAACGATTTACCCTTGGCAGCAATAAACCTCCCAAGAACTTCGAGAGGATCTTCTTCTTGCGCCTCGTCCGGGACAAAGTCCATGTGGGGATCTCCTTCATCGAGATCGGACCATAAGTCCGAATGTCGTTGGACGCCCTGCATTCGCATCTCCCTCTTCTGTTGCAGCATCCGTGACCTCGCGGCGACACCAAGCGGACGGGTCGACCTGACGTCTCGTGGTTCTATCTTGGGAAGGGGCGCGAATTTGACGTTGACGGTTGCAGTCGTGGGTATGTCAGGAAGGGATTTCGAACACTGGAGGGACGAGAGAGGCCGACAACCATCGGATGGAGAGGGGATGGAGGGTGTTGAACAACTGGACGACATCAATGGTTCCTCTTCCACATCGAGAGATAGGGTCCGCTGTGGGCCCGCGTGAGGCTGAGGAATTGGAGGCGTTGGAAGTTGAGGTTGAATGACTTTGGACATGCACTTGTACTGTAGTGAAGCGAAGTAGAGGTGGTAACAGGAGGTCGTGTCAAATTAAGCATCCTGACCGGGCCCAGTTCTCAGCTGAGCCAGCCAGGGGCATGTGCGACCCAACGTCCACAAAATTTCTTTTAATTGCCGCCGCCACTGGCGCGTAGTTGGCGCGTCTATTCCCAGCTCACTGGCCACTTGGCCACACCCCCATTCAGACCTCGTCCCCTGGCCCTTTTCCGTCCATGTCAATCTCTCGCTCCGAATCGCAATATAGTCGTCGACGTTCCAACACGACTCTGTCTGGTTTCAGAAATACTCTTCCCCCACCACCCCCACTCGAAGTTGGCGCGTCGAAAGTCCTAACAGTTTGGGTTGACAGCACCGGGGATTCGAGCAGTGTCGTACTCAATCATTCCTACCTACCTGGCGTCGCACCAGGCGATCTACTGCGCGTGACTACCACTCAACTTCATGATAAATCGGGGTTCCTCTTCCTTGTGCCTCATGAAGACCCGAATATACGTGCCCAACTCCAGGTAGGCGTCATTTTACATGTCCGCTGGCCGGGGAAACCACCACATTGTGATAGATATCGCTTCCAAAGTCTGTCGCTGAGACTTTCAATATACGAAATAACACAGAGGTCACCGTGACCAAAGTAATGTCTAGCTTGTACATCAAAATCTCCACGGACCGTTCATTGCTCGGAGCAGGTCGACAAACCCGAATGTCAATCTGATTACATAGAGCTAATTTTCCAAGACCAGTACTTGGGAAGGAATGACATGTGGAGATTAAGTGAACAGCTTACGGGTAATTGCGTCCACCTTGGCCAGGAGATCGTCTTCATAGGTTCAGTTGCCGCCAAGGTAGAGTCCATTTACGTTGGCGGACAGAAAGTATGTCGTCTCTAGTTTGTGTCACCTGTTATCCACCTCAAATGTCTTCTTTCCAAGGTCTCCAGCGGGCTCGTGACCGCCACTACAAAGGCGGTCTATCGTTCTCTGTCGGCAAAGGTCATGATTTTCATTCAGGTTTGCCGAGAGCTCTGGGAATTTTCTGGGGATGGCGAACGCTACACCGAGAAAATTGTCCATTCCTTTCTTCCTGAACTATTCTCCAGATGGAAGGAGGCGGGCACAAACCATACCGTAACCATCGTGCTCATATCGCGCGTATTCTATGATCGTACTGAGGTCGACTATGCCGAAGGTCCTTTACTTCAAGACGAGGATGGCAGGTGGCACAAGGACTTCTACAAGGTCATCACGGATTTAGAAGTCCTGTACGACTGGCAGTCTACACTTGTCAGCCTCAAGGATTCATTCTGGGCCTTTCAGCGAGACATTCTCCTGACACATCACTATCACCGAACATGGTCAACCTCTCCTGCCGTGACAGGAGCGCCAGGGGAAGTGCGCCTTGTAGGACAACTTTCATTTGCGCATGATGGCCCTCTCCTAGAGGCGTTGAATATGACTTTGAACCCAAGCGAGACGCACTACATTGACCGCTCCCTCTCTTTAACAGGGGCATCCACCATCATTATTACTCCTGGGACGGGTTATTATCGGGTATCTAAGCAGTTATTGCGACTTACCACGACCCGTATGCTGGACCAAGGATTCGGAATTGACCTCGTGTCTTTAGCTAAACCACCACTGCATCGCAGTCCCATTTTCTGTTTCCGTGGCGTCGAGCCGGAGCTCTTCAGGGTCGATAAACTTGGTCGTTATGGCTCCCGGGCGTTGGATCCCCTCTGGGGTGGGGACGATGGCCCCACGGACTGTATTGGTCGTGAGAAGCAAACCTTCTGGTGGGAGCCGTTCTGGATTGGTATAAGCTTTTGGGACAGGCAGATGGATTTGCCTTTGCGAGAGGATAGGTAATAGATCACAGTTGTCGTCCAGGAACAGTAACTCTCTAATGAAAGTCTCGTAGATTCGTCGCCCGGGCAAAGATGCATGAGATTCAAATGCTTGGCTTACTGGACCACGATGTATTGTCCAGCATTGAGGTTCCCTATCTTCCAGAACAATATGCATCTCTTCTCGACCCTGCAAGCGAAGGCAATTTTGAGGCGTTCGTGTCAGCTAAGCGTGAGGCGGACAAGTTTGACACGGATATCTTCGAGTACAAGGACCTCGAAGTGCAAGCACAGGCGCCCAGTAGCAACCGCACCTCAGGCGTGTCTATCACGGGTGCAACGACGACACCGTCATCCGTCAGAATCGTGGAAAAGCGTGCTACGGCTCAACATCGCACTTCTCAGCCTCCGAGCAATATCCATCGAATAGAAGAAAGCCCACATCGCTCCGAAGGAGAGTCTTTGCCTACTCTTGCCGTTGAGAAGCGGCTTACCGCGGGCTCGTTGTCTGGCGCTTCAGTAGACAATTTGAGCACCTCCCCTTCTCAAGCTTCCATTCGATCTACTCGCTCCAACGCTTCAACTTCGTCTGCCCATAGTCGTCGTCACGGTAGCCCCCAGAGTGGTTCAGCTTCTCTGCTGCGTTCAAAGTTCGCCCCTTCATGGCTGTTCAACCCCTTCCGCAGTGGCCCCAGTCAGGCTGAGACGTCCCCCGTATCGGCTTCGGGCGAGTCAACTCCAATCCAGAGCGTACGACAAAGTAAGGCCTTGTTGTCTACGCCTCTCACCACGGCAGAAAAGAAAGTACCTGTGCCTGTGCCTCTGTCCCAGCCTCATGCCAGGAGCCCGCTCGCTACGGTGGCGGATGTGTCATCGTCTCCTCGCCCGATGCCTATCAGGGCCATCCCAAGCTCAAGGCTTTCCAGAGCGTTCGAAGATGGAGGACCGATAGCCCACGGCTCCCTTACCAAACACTCCCAATCACCTATGAATACTCCTCCACGCGATGACAGCTTTTTCGAAAGGAGACGTAGCATCGTGCTTGGGAACAGCGCGTACCTCCTCACTTCGTCATCACCATCTGTCCGACCGACCCCGTCGGGCCCACAGATTCCCGTCTCGTATACCGACTCGTCTCTCGCCCGACGGTGGCAGCATATGTTCCCGCAGCCAGTTTACAAGCACGACATCAAATGGAAGTCCATGGTAACCCCGGGCTGTCTCCCGCTAACGACAGAAGAATTTCCGAGCACGTCAGAGCTCGAGACATCCTATGACGTTTTCTCCTACGACTTTGTTGTGGATCCCCCTGAGACCCGTTCGTTCCTCGTGCGCCCACCGACTGTTCAATCCCAAAATCCCGATGATATCCGCCGGTTATGGGCTCTCGTCGTCATGCGGGGTATGATCGCTCTGCGGCTCGCGCAGGGATTCCAGATCGTCCTGCGGCCTGCCAACTTGCCCGAGTACGACCCGAACCCGGAGCCGCGCGCATTGCGGCGGACAAAGTCGTACGTGTCGGACGAGGACGCGACCCCGCGACCGATTGGTGCCGCAGCCGCGCTGCACGCGCAGGCTGACCCTGTCTATTTGAGCATGAGCAACGAAATCCATCGCATTGCGTATACGGGCGAGGCAATTCAAGTGCGGAGATATGTGCGACGTATGCCCCCGACGCCACCCTTGCACTACAAATGTCTGATCTGGCCGAAACTTGGTGTGGGGTACACGGAGCTGAGTCTGTCCTTTGCCTACCATGGCTTGGAGAACTATGGCTGGAACAGGTGAGTTTACACGATTCCGTCTTCCAACCCCGTCTTCTAATGCACCTGGGTGGGGCCATGATACTAGACTAGACATGTTAGTTGCTGGATACGAACAGCAGTTCAACGAATCGTTACGGTATTGGCGCACGCGCTTCGTCGTGATCCCAACTCTGGAGCCTCCGACCTACAGTAACACTATTAGCGGTAGTGGAGGGAGCGACAAGCTCAACGAAGAGGAGATCCGCATCCTCGGAATTGAGAAACTCATGGAAATGTTTTCCCGCGTGCGCTGGCAGTCACTAGAGGAGCGCGCGGCCGGGTCCGTTTCATCTGTTCGCCTGCTCGTGACGGACGTCGGACCGGCGGCGATGATACTCGACGAGAACCTCATGGCGAGCCTCGACGAGATACACGCGGCAGGACCGCTGCGGAAGAAAATGAACAGCGAGCGTGACATCGCGGACATGACCCTGGCGGCCATCGCGAAGGCCATGCGCGAGGAGGACGGCGTGCCGATCAAGGAGCACCGGTGGCAACGGCAGAGACACCCGGACTCGTTTCTCGGATTCGAATTCGTCAACTGGCTCATACGCGAGTTCCGAGACGTGTCGACGCGCGATCAGGCTACGGAGTGGGGCGTCAAGTTGCAGGAACAGGGCCTGTTTGAACACAGCAGTGGGCGACACGGATTCTTTGATGGGTAAGCGTCGTTTTACGCACGCGTCCTTTGTCGGCGGGCTGGTGAACTGCGAAAATCTCATGTTGTTTATCCGAACAGGCACTACTTTTACAAACTCAAGGGAGAGTACTCGATCGTGTCCACGCCAAAGGGAGGCTGGTTCCGCTCCAAGCCGTCCTCATCACAAACACAGTTGGCGGAAGAGACACCGCGACCAGGCCACCACTATCCGTCTAGTCTTCCGAGAATCAGCGTCAAGAGGGCCAAGAAACAGATCATCTTAAGCCAGAGTATGGTCATCGATACAGACCTCAACAAGGTAGGCTGTCGTTGGAAACTCAGTGTTTCTGGCCACGTCGTCTCATCGGTCGCGCTCCACGTCCCACAGAAAAGCGACCGTGCAGAAACCGTGATTCTGCATCACGATCTGATCCACAACCCGACGACCATCTTCCATTTCGAGCTGCATTGGATAGGCACCGCGGCGCGGTGCATCGAGGACATGCTCCGCGTGTGGACGCGCACGATCGAACGTTACGGACTGACGCTGGTCGAAGCGTACGTGTCGCAGATCGGCGACATCGCGGACCGGAATCCGTTCCAGTCGTGTTTCCCCGTGCAATTGGCGGTGCAGCCGCCGATCGTGCCAGACATCGAACGACGCGTGCCGGAGCACCGACAGGGCGAAGAAGCGGCGCGATACTTCGAGTACGCGCTCCTCAGGCGGTTCGGGTTCGTGCTCGACATCGAGGCGACGAATTCGTACCCGGCGCACGTCGACGCCGTCTACTCGTATCGTCGCGCGCCGTTCTCGTACTCCCAGTTCGTCCATCGCTCCGGCGTGGCGTTCGTGCAGGTGCTCGGGGGCGCGAAAGGGTTCCTCTTCCTCACGAACCGTCTCATGGGTTCGGGTCGCGTCGGAGCCAGTCCTGTCGGGATCGGCAAGGCCCAACGCCCTGCGGCGGATGCGGAAGAGCTGCGCATCAAATTGCAGATGTTTTGTGCAGACAAGGAGGCCCTCGTCAAGTTCTATGACGAAGAACTTGCGCAACTGATGCATGTGCCTGACGAGCCACCGTTACTCTCAATATAAGCGAAATGCGGATCGACAGCTGATGGAGCAAAGATTATCATGGCCTTTCTATTTTTTTTCTGCACTAATAGGCGGTATCGGTATAGACTGCGCAAGGGCAAAAAGAAGGCGCAAAGGTAGCTAAGAAACATCGTGCGCACTAACAATCATATCACGACCGCTTGGCCTTACGCTACGCCGGTACGGATCTCTGGACAGGGGTTTGCGCATGTCTACAGGGAGCGCGCCATGGTCAGAAGACAAGGCCAAATCTCGGTTCGGTTAGAAAAGAGAGGGTACAAACCAAACGCGTCTTCCTCGTCCTTACCACCCGGACCGAGACCGAGGCTCCCGTAGTACTCGCGTACGCGACGGTACACGCTGTAGCCAAGGCCTTCGTAGAGATCGACGGCGATCGAGTTTGTACAGCGGACGTATAAGTCGACGAAGAGCCCGCCGTATACGTCATCGGATGCCGTCTCGAGGAAGTTCATGAGCGTGCGTGCGAGGGAGAGACGCCGGTATTCTGGTGCGACCGTCAGAGCGGTAACGTGGCCGTGGAAGTCGTGTTGTGACCCTTCGGCCTTGCCTATAACTGGTGTTGTACGCATACAGTAAGGACCAAGAAGGGAAAAAAAGAACGTTTCACGGAGAATGTGGTGGGGCAGTTTCACGACAGCCCTGTCTCGCTTACTGGAAGGAAGTAGAAGAGAAAAAGGGAAAGCGCACCGTATCCCATCAGACGTCCGCTGGGATGTTGAGCGGTGCAGCACATATCGGGCCAGCGTGAGAGGTAATTGAAATAGAACCCGAGGCCATACTGCAAAAGCGTGGTATTAGGACGTTTTCGTGGATGTGGATGATTACCGAGAAAAGGATTGGGACGAGCGATGGGGCGATGGGAAGCCGTGGACCTCCCCTCCGCCCCTGGCTGCGGTGTAACACGCACAGTTTCTGTCCAAATATCTAG
>Ga0307510_10000145_pt1 | contig 58943 bp, 28 predicted proteins | sample 12_EM_MG_FD_207224 | JGI IMG/M metagenome (GOLD analysis project Ga0307510, IMG submission 207224) | Populus trichocarpa ectomycorrhiza microbial communities from riparian zone in the Pacific Northwest, United States - 12_EM | ecosystem: Host-associated > Plants > Roots > Unclassified | place... | reverse complement strand
AAAATACAGGAATGGGTAGATAAGATTGGGTGAAATCAAATTGAAGATTTGGCTGAAACTTGCCATTTGATATAAAGCAAGCAATCATCATTATTAAATCATTTTAGCCCAGCCCAGCCCAGCCCAGCCCCAGCTACACCTTACCAGCCGTGTATTATTATTATTATTATTATTATTATTATAAAAATATTTAATTATTGTAAAATACAATAGCATTCGAATTAAAAAAAGGAAAAAGATACCATATATTATTCGATCCTCCTCAATCTCTGTCTCACTATACGCGCACCTCACCACCCCACCCCATTCCTCTCATTTTCAGTTACCTTTTTAACAGAGAGACAAAACAATCAAAACAGAAAAAACAGAGCGGGAGAGAGAGAGAGAGAGATTTACTTCTTTTTTCTCACTCTTTCTTCAAATTGGCCGGAGGGGGGCGGAGGGAATCAGTGATCATCTATCACCAGCATTTCCTTTTGCCACCTTGAAGTGAAGAAGATGGATGTAATAGTAATATCACAGCAGAAGAAGCATGATGATAATAATGATAATGATAATGATAATAATAACAACAACAATGAAAGAATGGAAGGTTGGTTATATCTAATCCGGTCGAACCGGATCGGATTGCAGTACTCAAGGAAACGCTATTTTGTTCTTCAACATCATCTCCTCCAGAGCTTCAAGTCTGTTCCTCTTTCTAAGAACCAGGTTTCTTCTCTCTCTTTTTTTTTATTCGTACGTATTTTTATTTTTATAATATAAATTGCTGCACTAGTAATTATCTTTGCTATGCAATGGTAGCGCAGTTTGGAATTTATATTGTTACTGTATATTGCTTTATTTAGAATTTGTTTGTAGGTTGTTGCTTGATTCTTTGTTTTAGGTTGATATCACTGCTCAACTTATTTGATTTTTTTAAAAGTAAAATTTAAGATTCCTTGTGTTTCAACCGGGAATCCTTTCATGCAGAAACCACACGGTATAGGTGTTAGCACATTTAAGATTCATTGATCTGTCTCGAACATTTTAAGTCTGTTGGTTGATTGGAATTCTAAGTTAAAGGTGTTTCTTCTTAGTGCCAGATTTTGCCCTTTTGTATTTCAAGTATTTAGGAGGCCTTGCTTTTGGCTGGAACCCATAAGAAGCTGAGAAAAAGCACTTCCACTAAGAAACCAGTGCATCCAGTGATTTATCTCCCTATCGTCTTTTTCATGTCACGGCGAGAATTTTTGTTTCTACTTTAGGCATCATGGGTCATTTTCAGTGGTTCTCTTTGTATCCCTCCTACTGTGAACTTTAAAGTCTCACTACAAGGCATATCATACACACGCGCACATGCGTGAATGTGCCGCATACATTTTAGATTAGTGGGAAATAAAGGTATGATTTTAGAATCCAAGTCATAGAAATGTATACTATGACAAACACCAATGTTTACGTACCCGAGTTGAATCAAGAAACACGAAAACAGCTATAATTTTTTTTTAAAAAAAACGAGTTGAATTGTCTAATTACATGTTTAAATATATCCATAACAAGATAGTACAAATGACAAGTCTCTTTCCATATCTAACTCATTGCTTTGTCGTTGTGTGTGAAAAAATATGAGAGATATGCTTTGAATTTAAGCTTGTATTGGGTTGAGTGGGATGTTGTTCTGTGTTTAGTTCTGTCGTCTATTTGAGTGACCCTGGCCCTTCATAGAGGAAATTTGCTTTATCTTTAGTCTCTGCGGTTTTTTTTTTAAGATACGATAATGTCAGACATGGAGATAAAAAAGAAAGTACTTTGACTTGCTTTTCAGGATCCTGTGAGAAGCGCAATCATTGATTCTTGCATTCGTGTCACAGACAATGGGAGAGAGAGCATTCATCGGAAAGTATGAAAGTTGTGTTTCCTTGGTTGTCATATGTTTTCTGATTTCTTGTGGAATCAATATTTTTTTTGAGCTCGTTATGCAACTTGCAGGTATTCTTCATATTTACTGTCTATAACACTTCTAATCACAATGATCAACTTAAGGTGAGGTCACTAGTCTAGCAAGAGATTCTTATTTGTATATAAGTTTTATACGCATAAGTTTTGAAATCTAAATATCGTAGCTAGGAGCAAGCAGTCCTGAAGAAGCAGCAAGATGGATCCATTCTATTCAGGAGGCAGCTTTAAAGGTTGCAAACTGCTTCTGTAATTTACAGTGAAAGAACTTATGGTTAAAACAAGGACTAATGTTTATATCTATTTTGCAGGGTGCTCATAGCATTGTTGGTTGTTCAAGGAGCAGTTGTCAGTCTTTTAGGTAACACTGTCCAGCATTCTTGTTTGAGGCATGCATGCTTATTTGCTTTTACCTTGATTGTTCACCTGTTCTTCTGATAGATTTCAATCTAGAATCAATCTTTTCTAGTTGAATTCGTTTTAAAATTTATTTCTATGAATTATGATTAACTTTTGTGGTGCCTGTGTTATTATATACTGCCTCTTTTTTGGAACTATTATCAACATTTTTTGCTCTCAGATTGAGCGGTCCCAGTTGGGTAAATCATAATAAACCAATAGACTGGACTCATTGTTCATCCACCCACACTGATTTAGTGACTGATGTTATTGCACCTTCACCTTGGACAATCTTTGGTTGTCAGAATGGTAAGAATAAAGTTAGTTATATGCTGTTCGAGGTAACTGAAGTTGTGTTTTTAATAAAATGGATTTTTGTAGGTCTCCGTCTCTTTAAAGAAGCAAAAGATAGGGATTCTCATGGAAAGGTGGATTGATTTTCTGCTTACAAATTTATTTGGTTTTAATCATGATCACAGAGTTAAAATGTTCCTTTTGGTGGCAGTGGGACGATCATCCTGCAATCATGGCTGTGGGTGTGGTTGATGGAACCTCAGAAGCCATTTTTCAAACTCTCATGTCTCTTGGTCCTTCAAGATCCAAGTAAGTTTTGTGAGTATTTATTACAATGAAGATTTTAATCTCAATCTTTTGTTGATCTGTTATGTTGCATCATTTGTATGTAGACAAAGGAAGAAGTAAAGAAAGGAATTTTTATCTGAACATGTTTACAAATCATGGTTTGCACAGAGTAACAGTTTTGGAACCTTATAATCTTTTAACCTAGGACATGAGAAAACCTGCTTGCTCAATGGAACAGAAATATATTGGCAACTTTTCTTCTCAAAGTTTTGTATTCTTAAGCAATTTGATATTTCTTTTTTGTGGAAATCATATTTGTCATTCCATAAATTTCACTTTGCAAATTTGCTTGCAGATGGGATTTTTGTTTCTACAAGGGAAGTGTTGTTGAGCACCTCGATGGTCACATGGACATTATTCACAAGGAATTATACAATGATTGGTTACCTTGGTAGATCCGTACTTCTTGAAGCTTATATATATATATTATTCTTTTTCTAAGGCAATTGCTCAGCAGTCTGAAATCTCATACTTGTTGGTGCATCGTACTTCCCAGGGGAATGAAACGAAGAGATTTTTTGTTGCGGCGTTACTGGAGAAGGGAAGATGATGGAACATATGGTAGTGATGCTATGCTGAAATTTTTTTTTGATTATTTTTACAATAGATTTGTCAGAATAAAGGCTAGGTTAACTTCATTTCACTTTGTTCTGCTGCAGTTATTCTCTACCACTCTGTGTATCACAAGAAGTGTCCACCCCAGAAAGGCTATGTTCGTGCTTGCCTTAAAAGTAATGTATGCTTAAGATTTGAAAATAAAATGATTCATCTACTTTAAGAAGTTTCTTGTATTGCATGGAATCTCTGATAAAGGTTTAATGCAGGATGCACATAGAATTATATGTAGTATCTTTGTCTCTCTAATGTGCTTGTTTAAATCTAATGCATGGTACATTAGAGCAGTTGGTATCCTGTACTAATGATACATATATGTTTCTTTAAGAGAAGCAGTTTGACATGTATTGTACTCTACCATTTTTTGTAAAGCCTGAAAGGTTCACTGATTCTTCTGTCTTCTTAATCATCATCATCATCATCCAACTCATAATAATATTTACATGCTGTATATGATGAATCTGCTGGTGATTGTAAGGAACTCGTTCTCTGGTTTTCCTTTCCCTCTTTTTTTAGGTATGGGAGCGGGAGTTAGGCATTGCTTGGCTCAAGCTATTTAGATGATAAAAATTTCACTTTCATTCAGGTGGAGGATATGTCATATCTCCTGTGAACCATGAGAGACGATCTGTTGTAAAGCACATGCTTGCTGTTGACTGGAAATCCTGGAAATCATATCTTAGGACTTCTTCAGCCCGGTCCATTACCATTCGAATGCTTGAGAGAGTTGCTGGTAATTTTCATCTAATGATACAGAGTTATGAGTCTTAATATTTTTGTGCTTTTTCTCATTTTATGATCTGGGTGTTGAGTCAATTGCATCTACGTTGTGCTTGCAGCATTACGAGAGTTGTTCAAAGCAAAACTAGGGAATTGTCCTTCTTCTGATTTTTCTTCAGGAGAGTTGGTTGGGAATATGAGGTTGCATCAGATTGAAGGGGATCAGAGGATTGACGTTCAAACACCAACAAATGATGGGATGACTAAGGAATGCATGAATGAAGAAGTGGATAAGACTCCTTCAGAACATGCTAGCCTAGTAGGCCTTAATGATCCTGCTGATGAGTTTTTTGATGTTCCAGAACCATCAGATTATGATCAATTAGAAAATGGTTGGAGTTCAGATTTTGATCCAGAAATGTACTCTCAGGTACCATTTATCACAAAGTACTTTCCGCTCCTCACATTTATCCTGGTTGGATTTGCTACCTATTGTAATATCAGCACAGTTATGCTATACGTGCTTTCTATCTCTGGTGAGGCTACTGCAGCTAATTTTGACACTTTTCCATAATCTATATGCACCTGGTCAACTGTAGAGAGCTCTCGCTGTTTTAATTTCTACTTTTTTCTGTTTTAATTACTTGTGTTGGCAGCAACTGATGAAGGAAAAATCCTCTTCTTTTTTTTTTCCCTTTGCCTCTTTGCTGCATCATCGACTTTACTCTTCTTTGAATAGATTTTTGGATGTAGCTTGCTTTGCTTCTCACTTTGTTCATCACTTTGAGAGTTTCAGGATGCTCGGCAGCCAAAGTTATCCACTGCTGCTGGTTTTGTGAAGAAACTGCATGAACTTGCAGGTGATTTTGAGTTGGATGATGCATGTTGAGGTTAACAAGTTGATGGAGATCATATTTGTTTCTGTCAGATTGTTTTGTATGATTTAATGATGTTCAGATAATGCATGCTTCAGTTCAGAAGAGGGGCTACGTGGACTTGCAAGAGATGGTGAGGGAAGACAGTATTTCATGCTGCTATGGAACCACTCTTCTGAAAGACCCAACTTTTACTCTGCCTTCTAGTTGGGCAACGGCTGATCCTTCTAGCTTTTTAATTCGTGGAAAAAATTACCTTGAAGACCAGAAGAAGGTATGAACCAGACCTCAATTTAGTGAGAATAAATTTAGTACTTATAGGAAAAGAGCATGTCAATAGTGACCACCAATTGAAGAGGCAGCTGGTTAGAGTTCTGCACTTAACTGACACCCTCTCGTTTGTCAACTGCAAATTTTCTCTGATTGATTCTCGTCTGTTTTTATCACTCTGTGCAATCTTTGTTTGCTTCTATAATATCTCTTGTTTTTTAATAGATCAACCAATTTTGTTAGAGAAAGAAACAGTACAAAACTAGGGCCAGTACTTGTGCTATGTCTACTTAGGTATTTCATTAATCAATCATTGTGTTTTTAGGCTTTACCTGCCCAGGGCTCATCAAATTATATATTGATTTTCTGATTAGTGCTACATGCAAGACTATCTAGAGATGAGAAAGACCACTCTATATCGGCTGCTATAAGTTCTTAATGCACATGTAAAAAAAAATTGGTTCCTGGTAAATTGCCTCCATGGCAGCCATCAGCTTCCCTTCACATATAGAAGTAGTGTTATCTCTTTATGTGGTGGCTCTTATTATATTTCTACGCTCCCTTTTTTCTTCCAGTTTAAGGCCAATGGCACTTTGATGCAAATGGTTGCTGCAGATTGGCTAAGATCTGACAAGCGAGAAGATGATCTTGCTGGCCGTCCTGGGAGCATTGTTCAGGTGGTATTTTAATTGATCAAATTCTTGACTTTCAAATATTTTCATGTCATTAATCATGCTTATAATATTAAGATTTTTTTTGCATTGCAGAAATATGCAGCGCAAGGTGGACCAGAGTTCTTCTTCATTGTAAATATTCAAGTAAGTTCCTGCTTTGTTTTTCTGTTCAATGAGGGCTTGTTATCAATCACTCTTCTTATCTGTTCTTGCACAATCTAAGATATTGACAATCAAACAGGTCCCTGGTTCAACAACATATAGCCTTGCCCTGTACTATATGATGAATACACCTGTGGAAGATGCACCCTTGTTGGAGAGCTTTATAGAGGGGGACGATGCATATAGAAATTCAAGATTTAAACTCATACCATATATATCTAAGGTTGGTAAATCTTCCAATTGCTGCGATTCAGTAGGTTTAGAGGAGAAGGCTTGCTAGTATTTCACACCACCAAGCAAGGAAGTATGTTTACCTCTTTCATTGCTAAATATAAAATAAACCAACTGGGCCATGCGTGTAACACCATTTCTTACAAAAAGGAAGGTTGTCTTTTAATGTTTTTGAAGTATTCAGATCCTGATCCTCCTCTCTCTTGGTTCCCTGTTCAAGTGATTTCAATTTTTCATTTTCTTCTAGGTTTTAATGATGTGCTTAAAGGCTGTCTTTTTCTCCTGCAATTGCACTTCGTATGTCATTTTAGGTCAAACGTTTTCAAGATACTTGAACCTGATGCTTACTGTGATTTTGATAGCTGCAAACCATAATGGAAGGGTAACATGCACCACCATCATGTTGTATGTCTCTAATGCCAATTGACATTTGTTTTCTCAGGGTTCCTGGATAGTTAAGCAAAGTGTGGGAAAGAAAGCATGCCTGATTGGCCAAGCTCTTGAAATGAATTATTTCCGTGGGAAGAACTACCTGGAGGTAAAGTTGAAGAAAAAATATCTCTATGGTTTATGAAAGAAATTAATGCTGAAAACTTTGGTTCACAACTAATGGGAAATTTTGAATGCCTTATTCATATAACCTCTCAAAACAATATGGTCTTTTTTTTATGCAAAGATGAAGAAAAGAAGGGCTTGGCTTGATCCTTGTTGTATAGCTATCATTTCATCTCACCGGCTACACTATTCAGTTTTATAGAATTATGAGTAACTATTTGCCCTGATATTTCCCGAAAACTATGAAATTATAACTCCTCAGTAAACTCTTGCAATGTGCTGTAATCATTAACCAAAACACAGAGAAAGGCAGTTGTCAAAAAAGAAGTTTACTAATTTTGAAGTTTCAACATCCTTTTCAGCTTGGAGTCGATATTGGGTCATCAACAGTTGCAAGGGGCGTGGTCAGTCTTGTTCTTGGCTACCTCAGCAATTTGGTTATCGAAATGGCATTTTTGATACAGGTAAAACAACTATATTTTCGAACTGCGAAACAAATGAACAGCATTGCAACTGGAATAGCTCTTCAAAACTAAATAATTCAAGCTTTAAAAGACACTTCTCTACCCCCATCTTTATAGCCCTGGGTCCATTGAAGAGTTCAAATGGAAAATGAGTACATATTTTTTAAAAGAGCATATATCATTGACCTGCTTCTGCAATGTCATTTTCTTGATAGTCTTCCTTGCCTGCCACAACTCACAAGTGCAGGTCATTTTCTTACAGGCAAATACAGATGAAGAGCTCCCAGAATATCTTCTCGGAACCTGTCGTCTCAACCATCTGGATGCCTCCAAAGCAGTTCTATTGAAATCATGATCAGGATCATGGAATTGAATATAAGAAAATGAAGATGGCATCTCAAGAAGTGCATGTTTTGCCAATTAACTTCACCAAAATCATTCTTTGATTAATTGAGCTTGATATTGGCTTCAATCCATTGTTGCTGTTTATCGGTAGAGTTGATGGCTGCTTTTTAGTAACGATGCTATATCATGTTAGAGCTCATTCTTTGATAGATATATGATGTGCGTGTTTTTGTCCCTTCAAAAAGAAAGAAAAAAGATTTTTCTGTATAACCTTTGCTGGAATCCCTGTAAATTTCTTTGTAATATAGCTGGATGAGTTAATTTCCCTTCTCCTTCCCATTTCAAGATATTGTTGTATTAAAATCATCAAAAACAAATATTTAAAAAATATCAATACAATATTTTTTCAAGTAAAAATTAATTTGAAAAATAAATATAAATGCAATACTAAATAGGCTACTTTATTTGTAATTGGAGTTTGATTTTAAAATGTTGGGATCTAGTGATAAATAATAGATAGTATTACAGATTTGATCACACACCATCTTTAGTCACAAAGTTTGTCTTTAGTCACAAAGTTTGTCTTATAAGATTTGTTTTATTGTTTTTATAATTTGGGTTAGCGATGAAATAATATTTCATCGGATCAAGAAAAATATATTAATATAAATTTTTTAGAAAACAAGCACGCTTCTATTTTGAGATGTGTGCTAAACCCCGAGCATATCTAAAAGAATGTGTATCCTTCTTTGACATGCTCAAATGAAGGATTATCCTCTTTTGGAACGTTTAAGGGAATGATATGTGATTAGACTTGGCAATGTGCTAAGCCTTAAGCATGCCAAAGAGAATATGCATCCTCCATTGGCACGTCTAAAAAAATGATCCTTTCTTGGTACGCTCAAGCAAATGAGGTAATATGGATCTAGCAAACATGTCAGACCTAAGGCACTTGGACATAGTAGTCCGCGCCAAGTCCATTGCACTTGGACTTGACAATCAACCAGGTCCAAGATAACATAGATCTAGCAAACATGCCAGACCCAAGACACTTGGACTTGGCCATCCGTCAGATCCAAGGCACTTGGACTTGGTAGTTAGCCAAGTCCAAGGTAACATGGGTAGACGACAAACACGTCAGACCCAAGACACTTGGACTTGGAAGTCAACCAAGTTCATTGCACTTGGACTTGACAGCCAACCAAGTCCAAGGCAACAACTATTCTCTTTTGGCACGCTCAAGGGAATGACCATCCTCATGTGAGCACGCCTAAGAGAATAATCATCCTTCATTGGCACGTCCAAGTGAATGAGGTAATGTGGATCTAGCAAAAATGTCAGACCCAAGGTACTTAGACTTGGTATTTAGCCAAGTTCAAAGTATCGTGGGTCTGGTAAATATGTCAGATCCAAGGCACTTAACTTAGTATTTAGCCAAGTTCAAAATAATGTGGATTTGGCAAACATGTTAGAATCCAATGCACTTGGGCTTGACAGTCAGTCAAGTTCAAGATAACGTGAGTTTGACAAACATGCTAGACTGAAGGTACTTGGACTTGGTTATTTGTCAAGTCCAAGGTAACGTGGGTTTGACAAACATGTCAGACCCAATGCATTTAGACTTGACAATTCTAGACTTGACAATTAACCAAGTCCAAGGTAACAATCATCGTCCTTTGGTACTCCTAAAGGAATGATCATCCTCCATTTGTATGCCTAAGGGGATGACTATCCTACCTGGGGCACGCCTAAAGGGATGACTCTTCTCCCTTGGGTCTCGCCTAGGGAAAAAGCTCAATCTCCATGGGCTCAGCTACATCTGACATCTTTGACCCTAATCTCCCTACATCTTTTAGGTGTATAAAAGTCCTTCACGAACCCACCATATTTCTATCAAACATTAATATAAATGTAAGGGGTATTTATACCTCATTAAATGCTATCAAGATAAAATTACACTTTAGACCCTTCTCTTCACAAAAAAAAAAAAACAAGACTTATGGGTTGTAAATACACCATGGTACCTTCAAATCAAAGGTTCACAATCTTCCTTCTCTATTGCACATATATTTTCAGAGCATCTCTCTTTAGAATATTATTGTATTTTCTTTCTCTAAAAAGATACTTATTTAAGCATTAAATAGTCCATACCTCCACCAAAAAAGACCTTTTACAGGTACTAGCCACAAACCACTTTTGTCTACCAAGCACCAAGTATAACATATCAACTACCTTGGCTAGAAAGAATGGATGAGATTGCTAGGACCAGTTGATTAACCAATTATCTAACCCGAGAGCCTTATTCCTAAGCTACTTGGATTTTTTGGAACTTCATCGGTTATGTTGTATGTGGAAAACTGATAAAAAAAGCCATTGGTTTTTTCCTAAAGGTTGCTTTTAACATTTTCAAATCATTTTATGGCACACAACCAATGCTCACCTTAGATAGGACGCATGACAAGTCTTTTCGTTTATGTAGACACTTCTGCCCAAACAAAGCTTCAACAATTCTTCAATCAAGTCCAACTCCTCATTGAGGCAATGCTAGTCACTCAAAGTGAGACAAACAAATTTAGGCTATGCTTTGCCAACTTCATAAATGCAATTGGAGCCTTGAGATTTTGAAAAGATTTCAATAAGTACAAGTGGAATGTTGATTCAAACTGTAAAATATATGAAGTATTTTTTACAAGTATCCAAAAGAAAGGGAAGAGTCTCCCTCACACCGGACACTCTGCTCAAATAAAAAATTACCATAGCCAATAAAAATACGAATGTAAGTTTCTTATATATAAATGACTTATTCAAAATGATTGTTTTCATTTTCTCTAGGTGATGCCTAAGGGTGTTTCAATAATACACCTTGTAAATGATGAACTTGGTCTCCCTAGTGTTATATGCACCACTCTCTATGGGATTGGCTTGGTCTCCCTAGTGTTATATGCATCAATCCCTAAGGGATACACTTCATCTCCTCAGTGCTATATGCATCAATCTTCAAGGGATAAATGTAATCTCTCCAATGCTATATGCATCAATCTTCAATGGATGTATGCAATTGGTCTCTGTAGTACAAATAACAATATCATGTAATCACCACTATTAGTAAGGGGCTCTCATATCTCGTCATAAAAAAATAATGATGGCCACTTTTTAGTTGATGACTTTTAAACCCTGTGACAATGCTGGGAAAGCTATAGGCTCATGCCGCGTAAAAAAAAATCATGATGGTCACTCTTTAGTGAATGACTTTTAAGCCTCTTGACAATGCTGGGAAAGCTACATGCTCATGCCCTATCAAAAAAAATCATGAAGGCCACTTTTAGTCCAAATGCATATTTTTCTATATCTTTCCTAGCTTACCCCTCTTTTTATACGAGCAAAACTCATTACTCTACCTGAACTGGAAGATTAATTAAAGTATTTGCATATTATTATATCGCAAATATTAGGGGGCTACTAATGAACCAAATTTTTATCAGTTTATCTTAACCAAAAAACATTGAATTAAGAAAGATTTATGAGTATAAATTTCCAGGAAAACAAGCACGTCCCGGTGAAGGCGCTTTAAACTTAGCAGTGTGCCAAGCCTTGGGCACGCTAGGTCTCGCGGTAGCAAGATCCAGACGCGATTAGGTTTGGCAATATGTGAAGCCTCGGACACATTGGATCTGATGCGTGAATGGACTTAGCAGTGTGCCAAGCCTTGGAAACATTAGGTCTGGTGCTAGCCAAACCCAGACGAGATTGGGTCTGTCAATGTGCTAGACTTGAGCATGCCCAAGAAAATATGCATCATCTTTGGGCACGCTTAAATAAATGACCATCCTCCCTTAGCACGCCCAAAAAATGACTGGATCCTCCTTTGAGCACGCCCAAATGAATAACCATCCTCCTCAAGGACGCCTAAGGGAATGACCACATCCTCCCTTAGGTATGCTCAGGAGAATATGGTAGTGTGGGTCTAGTGAACATGACAAACCTAAAGTACTTGGACTTGACATTTAGCCAAGTTCAAAGTAATGTGGGTCTGACAAACATGTCAGACCCAAGACACTTGGACTTGGCAGTCAGCCAAGTTCATTGCACTTGGACTTAACAATTAGCCAAGTCCAAGATAATGTGGGTGTAACAAACATGTCAGACCCAAGTGCCTTGGATGTGGCGGAATGTCAAGCCCAAGTGCCTTGGGACTAACATGTTTGTCAAACTCATGTTTAAACGATTATCTAACCCAGAAGTCTTATTCTTAGGCTACTTGGATTTTTTAAAACTTCATCAGTTATAATATAAAAGGAAATATTATTTTTTAAAAATAAATCTATTAAATTGATATGATAAGTGCATTTTTGAAATTATTTGAGAATAAATATAGTATTAAATTGATTTGAAAATATAATCACAATCAAATAAACAAAAACATGAAAAGGTCAAAATCATGTTAATCATTAGAAACTTTCTACATCCGACTAATTGTTTCAACCATTCTATAGTCTATACTAGCATATTGGTCCACGCTCCAAAGCGAGTCAATAACAATTTTTTTTGTTAAATGTATAAAAAAAAAAGTATAGAGAATCTTTAAGTGTTTTGAGTCTGGCAGCTGGACCCAAAGCATTTGGGCCTTGCTGAGTAGCAGGACCTACCAATGCTAGGTCCTGCTGGCAGCAGAACTCATCATTGATGGGTCCTGATGGGGGCAGGGCCCAACGTTGATGGGTCTAGTTGCCAGCAGGACCCATTGCTATTGGGTCCTACTGGGTAGTCGGACCTAAAGCTCTTTGGTCTTGCTAGGGGCAGGACTCAATGCATAATTTATTTATATATTTAATAATATCTATAATTCACAACTATTGAAGTGAAAATTTAAAGAAAATAAAATTTTAAAGTGTTGGGTCTTACTAATAGCAGGACCCAACCCAGTTGGGTCCTGCTATTAGGTGTAAACTTAGGTGTAGCTGCAAAGTCACACCTAATAAATATGGGTGTGTCTATGCAGGCAGGCCCAATATCTTTGGGTCTGGCTGCGAAGCCGCACCCAACGCTAATGGATCATGATGGTGGCATGACTCAACTCTAATGGGTTCTGCTGGGGGCAGGACCCAAATTTCTTCTGGAGTCCTGCTGGCAGCAGGGCCCACCGCTGTTGGGTCATGGTGGAAGCAGGGCCCAACTTTAGTGGAACTTACTTCAACTGGGCCCACTGTTGTTGGGCCCTGTTAGGCACCTAGACCCACTATCATTGGGTTTGGCGACGGAGCCAGGCCCAAGAAACTTGGGTCTGACTTGAAGTCAAACTCAACAAACTTGGGTCTTGACAGAAAAACCAAACAGTTGGGTACCCATTTGGGCCCAACACTGTTTGGCAGCAGGACCCAACATTATTGGGTCATGCTTGACAGAAAGACTCAGCATCATTGGGTCATGCTTAGCAGAATGACCAAGCAGCTAGGTACCCATCTGGGCCCAGCATCAATGGGTCATACTTGGCAAAAGGTCCCAGTAGAGATGGGTCCTGCTAGGTGGCAGGGCCCAGTATCATTGAGTCATGGTTGATAGAACGACCCAGCGTTGTTGACCCAAAATAATATTATATTATAGTATTTATGAATTGTTTTTTAATGAATTTTATTATTAAAAATTCTCTTATATAATACAAAAATATAAAGTATATTATGTGAATAAGAAATTTATTTAGAGCTCCATCAACTTTAATATGAAAATATTATAATTATAATTTTTCTGAATTATTTTATTTTGAAAAAGAATTCAAGAGGAAAAAAATAAAAATCTTAATTTGAAGTAAAGAAAAAATAATTTTTATTTTATTTTTAAACGTATTTTTCAAAGGCAAAAACAAACATGCTTCAATAAAGAAATTCAACTTAACCTCAAATGGAAAAAAAAAAAAATTTCATCTATTTATTTCCTATTTATCGTATGAAAAAAAAATTAAAGTCTTTGGTCCTGCTAGGGGCAGGACCCAACTTTAATTGGTCCAGCAGGACCTAAAGCCATTGGATCCTGGTGGCAGTAAAGCCCAATGCTATTAGGTCCTGTTTCAATGATCCAACAACCCTTTTTGGCTTATAAACAGAAAAGATAACCCCTTCATAGGTGCTACAGTATCGCCCACAGTGCAATGAGTTTGTGTTCACTTTAGTGTTTTTCCCTCGCGTTTTAATATATATTTAAAAAATTTAAGACCCAAGAGCGTTGGGTCTGTTTATAAAAAGAGACCAAAGAGCCTTAGGTCTGGCTACAACGCCAGACCTAACAGTAATATTTATAATATTAACAATAATATATAACTTGTCTAGCCCAAATTCATATATTATTTAATCTATTCAAAAAACAATTATGGTTTTTCTTCCATAGTAATAATATTTTTTTCAAATATAATAATAATAATAATAATTTTTAAGTTTACCCTTCAAATCAAATTTATGGTTGTTTTTCAATATTAATTTTTTTTCAAATTTATTAATTGAGATATTAATTATAATACAAATAATAATATTTTAATATTACTAATAATATTAAACTTACTTAAGTTTAAGTGGATTTGACTGCAACACTAGGTATAAGAGCTTTGGGCCCCTTATAAATGACAGAGCCAAGAGCCTTAGGTCTGGCTGTAATCCGGACCCATTAAACTTGGTATGGCCTCGCAGCCAGACCCAAGATCGGTGGGTCTGGTTGGGCAGTCAGACGCAACCCCTTTGGTAACACTTTTTGGAAGTGTTTTGGGCCTGACTTAGCAGCCAGACCAAATAGCGTTGCACCGCAGCTGTCAAGTCAGACCCAACAACTTTTGGCAAAGAAGGCAACGGCCTCCAAGGCGCTACAGTGTTATCCACGGTGAAAGCAGTCTATGTCTACAGTATTGTCCACAATGCAATGTGTCTGTGTCCACTCCCACGTGTTTTGAAAAAACCCAGCAGAGAGTGAACACAACTATCTAGATTGTCAGATTCAGTCCCTTTGAAGTGTTTTGAGCCAGACCCAACACTATTGATATTTTTTGAAAGTGTTTTGGGCCTAGCTTGGCAGCCAGACTCAACAGCATTGGGTCCAGCTGCCAAGTCAGACCCAACAACTTTTAGCAGAGAAGGCAACGTTCCTAGCCGCAATTCTTAACTAAAAACACAATAGAGGAATGCCCTTTTTAGATACTACAATATCATCCACAGTATAAACATTTTATGTCTACAATATTGTCAACGGTGCCAAAACAACTATGCAAATTTATAGTTAATTGTCTCTTGATAGACAGTATATCAAATAAAAATCTCTCTTTTAGAGTTTTGTTAATAAATAAATAAAGTAGAGCATGTTGCTAAAATCAGCACCTGAAAACTGGGTGCCAGAGAAAGCTTTCCTTGGCATAGTTTCAAAAGGAGGTTTGAGTTCCTCCCTCCTAGATGAAGAATCACAATTTCTTGATTTGAGCGGGGATTGCGGTCTCCAAGCACAGTTGTTCACCTCGCCAGTCCCCTGATCTTGGTAATGGCGAGGAAAGTAGCAGCATTGCAAGGGGGCGACAAACTGCGGCGGAGGGTGGAGGACCCCACCACCTCGATATTTATGAAAGTTTTTGTAGATGGTGCTGGCTGCTGAGTTGGCTAAACGCCCTCCTAGGCTTCGTTCTTTTATTTTTTATTGGTTTACGGTATTCTTACGAGTCATATTGCGCACCATTTCCTATTACGGTTTCGAATGTTTTTTTTTTTAATATGCTTAGATTTGACTAGTTTATAATGCCGATATACTTTTCGAGATAGTTTATTGGAAAGTATTTATTAAACTAGGTTTAGATAGTTAATTTTAAAATTTCTATATTATACTTTTTATTTATTTCAGGCTTAAAATTAAATTTTATAAGAAATATTTTGATGTGATTAATTTAACGAGTTTAAAAGTAACTTGAATAACCAGTAAAGAACATATTTAGCTTAAAAAAACTTAAAATAATATTTTTTTTAATATTAAAACAACGATATATTTAATTAATTCATGTTTTATGGCTTAACAAATTAGATATGTTATTTAAATTATGAACTCCACTAGATTTAAAAAAATTTATACTATTTTTTATTTAATTATATGATCAAAAAATAAATGCTCGTAAAATCAAGTATAAATTAAATACAAACTAAATATCATGATATTTGTCTAACACTGCGATAAACTTAAAAATAAAAATAAACAATTTATAAAATAGATTTAAAATCAAGCAAATAATAAAGAATAAGATTAAAAACATAAAGATGAAAAAAAAAAAGGGTGATGGAAAAAAAAAACTCATTTCTTTCATTTTTCCATAAGAATAAAGAAGGAGATGCCTTGTCCCCAAGGTTTTTTAGTATGAAGTATAATTTTTTACAATAATTTTAATATGCATAAGTTAGAATTATTAAAATAATACATAAAAATATTAATTTGATATTTTTTATATAAAAAATATTTTTTTAAAAAATAATTTAAATTTCAAACATATTTATAGTCATTCTCTGTTTGGGATTGTGGTAGCGGTTCAAAGTGTTTTTTACTTAGAAATGCATTAAGATGATTTTTTTTATTTTCTTAAAATTATTTTTGATATTAGTGCATCAAAATGATCTAAAAACACTAAAAAAATATTAATTTTAAATAAAAAAAATTAAAATTTTTAAAATATAAGTTAGACCGCGTTTTCAAACAGCCTGAAATCAGGTTTAAGTACATAACATTATTCTTGCAGTTAAAATAAATTATTTTGTTGCATCATTTTCAAGAATTGTAAACTTGTAAGATAACATGGAAATGTTTGTTTGGTATTGATGTGTGTGCATTCTGAGTTGAAAATAACATTAGTAAAAACAATGCTTAGTTAATTAGCTACGAGGTTCTGTCAAAATTTGAATTATTTTTGTTTTGTTTTAAATTAATTTTTTAAAATTATTTTATCGTTTCTATATAAAAAATAAATTTTAAAAAATAAAAAAATTATTTTAATATATTCTTAAAAAAATATATTTTAAAAAATAAAATCTACACACTTACAAAACCTTTTAAAAAATATATTTTTGCTTAAATAAAAAGGAACCGTTCTTCATTTTTTTTTAATATTAGAAGTGGGGTATTTTAAAAAAATCATATACTTTGATTTCAAAGCAAATCGGACATTAAATTAAATATTGCTTTTATGCTAAACGCACGTAGCTATCAATGACAGGGATGAGGTGGATCTCTCAACTCTTCAACCAAAAAGTCAATCCACCATGTTAGGTAAAATAAAAGCTTGTCATTTAATCTGATTTTATAGATGAGATGGGTAAGTTTTAATTTAGTTTGATGTGTAGAGAGGAGGAAGATAGTTCTATCTCCTTGTTGCTATGGCTTAAGCTCTTGTAAATTCTGTAGTTCGTTAAAATCTACAAGAAGGTTATTTCTTGATTTTTCTTACCTGTTCAAGCCCAGAAAACCCTAGTTTCTTTTCTGTTGTTGATTTTGAAGTTATGATTTCTTGAGTATTTCACTTGGGATGAAACTGTGTTTCGGGTTCCTGGAAAAGATTGAGGAATGGGATAACAAAACCTCGAAGTTGAATCAGACCATCAAGAACTGGTTAATGAAATTAGAAATGGCTCAGTTTCACAGGGCAATATCAGCTCTGTTTGAAGATCTACGAGCGACAATGGCTAAAAACGTTTCGCGAAGTCTCAAGATTTCCTTGAAGATTGCTCCACCTCGCTCATGAATGATTTTATCCGAGGAGCATGCTTGGATTGTAATTTGAGATTGTTTTTCCTCTCGTTCATTAACGAGGTGTTGTTGGAGGTTGTGATGGGGGAAAAAAGTCTCGGACTTGGTAGTTTATCATATTTCCTCTGTAGTTTATGGAAGATTGGCTGTTGAGGGTGAAGATGTAAATTCATACTATTTTGTTCATGAACTTGTTTTCCCCCAACTTCATTCTTCACGGAGAGAGTTGTAATGATGATTTTGTTCTTTTCGTAAAGGAAAAAGTAATTGAATTGATTATTGAAAACAGTTCAGTTTTTTCAGAAAGTTCATTAGTTATTAGATTGTCGACAGGAGTTGACTTTATAAATAAAATGATTTAATTAATTTTATAAATAAACTATAAAATCTAATTCTTATTTACTTTAATATTTAAAAAATAAAATAAAAAATAATAATTTAAAAAATATAAAAAACGACTCGAGTCAATCCACCAAACCCGCGATTCAATTTACAAGTTTTTTTTATGTTAACCCGGACAGACTTGGACGGTTTTTTAATTATATTTTATCAAATTTTATTATTTTATATTTAATTTGTTGAGAAATAAGTTATATTATTATTTTTATTTTGAAAAAAAAAGATTTTTTTTATTTGTTTTTAATTACATATAAAATTTTGAGACATGATTTTTAATGTTTTTCTTATTAAAACTTACTTTTTGAGAAGATAATAACTTTTTTTTATTTTAATCAAAATGTTTTTTATTTAAAAAGATATTTTCATTAAAACAAAACAAAAATACATTAATAAGAAAATATAATTTAGGTAGAAGAGATACACATTTTCCTACTTATTTTGAAGTTATTTAAATTGTTAAAAACATTTATTTTAATTGTCTTTACTTTAAAATTAAAAAAGCTATTAATACAAAAAAATTACATAAATAAAAAAAATGAATAATTCATCTAATAAACAAATAAACCAAAACCTTTATAAAAACAAACAGCTCATCTGATCAGTTAAACTTTTTACAATTAATTAGTTAATTGACAGTGATTTAAGCTGTTTTACGCTTTGACGAAATGCCCCCTGTGAAACAAAAAGGAAACTCCCACCAAGATCAAATATTTTTAATCGGCTTGTCTGTCTTCGGTGCCATCAATTCAGAGCAAGCTCTCTGTTGTTTTTGGGACACAGCACAACTCAAGAGAAGACCAAAGCCTGATTCACCAGTTTTCTCGGGAAAACACAAATTTTGTTTGGTCTTTTGAGTTGTGAAAAGAAAAATCGGACGACCCTCCTGATTGATTGGGAGCTGGAGTGAATCCCAACCAGCCCATCAAAAACGAAAAGGCAAGGGCTGGGTTGTGTTCAAGAATTTATGAGCACAAGATTCCTCAACTCGATACAGGTGAATTTCTGTTTCTTGTTTGATAGTTTTCTCCATTCTGCTATTCTTTCTAAACCCTAGTCTGTTTTGGCAGTAGGTGGAGGAGTAGAGGGATTTTTTTTTCTTTAACCGGATGGATCCTACTCTGAAGCTGCTTGCCTTTCTGATTCTTGTTTTGGGTATGTTTTTATTGTTTAAAGTTTTTCACATATTGTTTTTTGCTGGTCACTCTGCATTTACCTCTTGTTTGTTTGTTTCCGTGTTAGCCAATATCTGTCCCATCAAGAGTGATTTTAGCCACTGTGAAAAGGTTGTTAAAAACTGGGCATTCTCTTCCCTTCAACAACGAGTTAAAGAGGACAAGCATACACTTCGAGATTTGTTGTTTTTCCTTCATGTCCCCAGAACTGGTGGCCGCACGTATTTTCACTGGTATTTCCTCTATGGAACATCACATTTTGATCAAATTCGAGGCCTTACTTACAGCTCTACTACCTTATGTTTTGTGCTTGCAGTTTCTTGAAAAGGTTGTACGCTAATGCTCAAGAATGCCCCCGTTCTTATGATAAGCTACGGTTTGATCCAAGGTATCACTTTCCTATTCAGCAACTCCTTATTTCTTATAATTCTGGTTTTCCATCTTTTTGCTCAACCAAATGTTCAGTTTTTTTATGGATGTTATTGATAAAATTGATTTCTTTGAAATCTCTTTTGGAGGCTGAATTGACAACACTCTTATATATATTACATACAATGGGAAATCCTAACGGGTTTGTTTTCTCTATCTATCGAGTATTACTCTACCTCATCCCATCTCTAGATTCACCTCTAATCAAGCAAGTTCTTGCTCTATAATTTATAAGTGCAGAGGTAGGAAGAATGAAAGGCTTGATTGCAGCAACCATATGGCAGTATTTTAAATATTGTAACACTATAAAAAGGGGAAAAGGCTATCTATTGATTTATGACATTTTTATTGATTTAGTTTGCATCTTGTGCAGAAAGCAGGAATGCAGGTTGTTGGCAACTCATGATGACTATAGCATGATGTCCAAACTTCCCAAGGAGAAAACTTCGGTGGTGACCATTCTTAGAAATCCAGTTGACCGTATCTTTAGCACTTATGAATTCTCAATTGAAGTTGCAGCTAGGTTTTTGGTGCATCCTAACTTAACTTCTGCTACAAAAATGGTTGGCCGCTTGCGCCCTGGAGCTACTGGAGTCAGTACATTGGATATATGGCCGTGGAAATATTTGGTCCCGTGGATGAGGGAAGACCTTTTTGCTCGGGTATGTTTCTCATGTAATCTGCTGCCACCTGTTGGATTTCACACTTCCTCTGTTTGTTCAATAACATGATATTTCTTCTTGATTCTTTTGTTTCATGGTTCATAACTGTTTGGACATATGCTCTTATCATGAATGCCCTTCCACATTATTGTCCTTAAGGAAAAATACAACTCAAAACAAGACCTAATTAAGTTCTAATTATATCTGACCATTTTGAAGACACAGATACTCCATGTTATTTGTCCCTCTTCAGTAATCATCTCACTCTAATTTCTCTAACCTGCATGTACATATTCTTTACAATGACCAGGACCAATTCTGCATGGACCACTAAAACTTGTCATGACAATGCAATAATTTATTGAAAGACTAGGCTTTTTCTTCCTTGAGCTGCATGTTATGTTTATATGTTTTATTCTCATGGACAGAGGGATGCTAGAAAAATGATGGGCTCAATTGACATTAAGAGGAATGACCCATACAACATGGAGGAAATGGTGATGCCTTTACAGGAATATATCAATGACCCTAGAGCTCATGAGCTTGTACACAATGGAGAGACGTTCCAGGTACTTGTCCTGTTAAATCTCACAGCATGCGGTACTTCATCCTTTTTCTTTATACAATCTCACTATCCAGGCTACTATAGTCATTGAATTCTTGGAGTCTTACCAACTGTTTTAATTAACAGGTTGCAGGATTGACAAACAACTCTTATTTTGCGGAATCACATGAAGTGCGTTGTTGTGTGCAGAAGCATAAGATTCTTGGTGAACATGTTCTTGAAGTTGCAAAGGTAATTACAATAGGTTTCTGCGTTTTGGACAATGCTGTGTCACGATATTGTTCCTCTGATATTTTTCCCTCCATGGTTGTTTTCATGGTAGATACTTGTAAATCTTGCAGAAGAGGTTGGATGATATGCTATATGTTGGACTCACTGAGGACCACAGAGAGTCTGCAACTATGTTTGCAAATGTAGTCGGTGCACAGGTGATTTCTCAGGCATTAACAGAAAATTCTAGCATGGAGAGTGCTGCTAATAGCAAATCAGGTTGGTTTGGGGAGGAATTCCTTTTCCACTTTAGCCCTTCCCTCAAGTGGTTTCGTATCTTCCAAGTCATATAATTTTTATTTTTATTCTTTGCTTGAGGTACAGGGCAGGGTTCTTCGCATTCTGAATCATTGCCTGACAATGATGATAATCAGGTGAGCAGCAGTGAACTCTTTGCTCTTGGCACTAGTGATATTTGGTAATTAAGGTAGTTCATTTAGTAAATGTGACACCGAATGCTAAGCAGAGTAGCATGTATTCTTGCTATTTCTTCATGACAGGATAGCACTTCAGACCACAAGGCAGATGAAATTGGTTCCACAGAGGATCTGGAAGAGAAGAAAGAAACTGTAAGGCACATTGTATACATATAATGAATTGTCTTTCCTTTAAAAGGATAAAAGTTAACTTGGATCATCTTTCCAACACATTAGATGACTGTGGGTAAACTTATGGAAGCTTATGAAGGCTGCATTTCTAGTTTACGAAAGACCCAGTCACGGCGCCGCAAGTCTTCTTTGAAGAGAATCTCTCCAGCAAACTTTTCGAAGGAGGTGCACTTTTCAAGATTTTCTTTCACCGGCCATTCTTTCTGCTAGTCTAACCCCCCTTCTTTATTTTTTTGTTTGTTTAAACAAATTTCTTTTCATATCATCAACCTGCCTCATAATTTGTCAAATTTCTACGAACTTTGACATTTTTGATGCTTCTTGAAGAATTAACAGGTGACAGGATTCATTGTTGTGTGATAGAGCAGACTGCAGCCAAAAATGATGCTTGCTGTCATGCTTTGCTCTGGGTAGTCTGAAATTTGAAGTCTAGCTGAAGCTAATAAATAAATTCAATGAGAAATGTGTAACACTTCAAACATTTGGATAGGAGGAATGACTGGTTATATGGGGGGGGGGGGCTTTTCTTCCCTTCCCAAACCTCTGATCCTCAACAGTTCCTTTAGCAGATTTTATGTGGAATCTGAAGGGCACTCCATAGTTGAAGCTGTGTGGTCAGAGGCTCTCAATAAGTCTAGCATTAATCTTGCAGAGTAGTAGATCTCAGAAGACTACATCTCTGCATATTTGTTTTTTGTGGTACCACGTGGCTTAGAAGATTTTTTGGTGCTATGCTGTTTTAGCAGTGATTATGTTAGGATAAAGAGAGATGCTTAAATTTCAAGGAACATTTCTCTTTTTGGTCATGCGGGACAGGACAGCGATACTAACCTTGCTTCCTTGTGGTAATGCTGTTGCAATTTAAGGGTGTTTCTCTGGCGGACTTTTAGCTGAATTGGTTTGGACTGGAATGCTCTTTATTTTGAGAGTGCTTCTTTTCCATTTTCCAGATTGTTACCCTTCAGAAGTAGAAATTCCTTTTCTGCTTGCCTCATAGTATTTATACATTTGTTTATTTCCAAACATCTTCATTTAATGTATTGCATTTTGAAGTTTATGCCGAATGTTTTCTGTCTCACTTGTGTATGCATGTGGTTTCCATGTTGAAACATTTTGTAATGTTGGTAGACTGCCTTTTTGAATTGTTATGATTCACTGCTGATGATTTGATTATGGAAGAATCCACCCCTGCTATTACTTACTAACCCTTCCACGATGAAATTTCACAGGATCGCAGTAGGGTTTCTGAGGTGGTTATTGAGCAGATAAGATCACTAAACCACCTTGATTTCGAGCTATATAAATATGCTCAGGAGATCTTTGCAAAGCAACACAAGCATGTGGTGGAAAAGTTGTCTAGTATGGTAAGCATCTCTTTCAGAAATGTAATCTATTCCATATTTCTGCTGGCGTTCACACTTAATCATGCTGGTTATTGCTTCACCTAAGAAAATATTGGCTGGTGAAACTTCTATAATATTGTGATGCATGTTTTAACACTCTCAGTGCTCTCTTCTTGACTCTTTCCCCGTCTCTAACCCATGCTCATCGATACTTATTTTCTTCTTTTTTTTTCACCTGCTTGTTACACCAATATCCTGTTCTGTTATAGGTTTTAAATATGTGATGACTTATCAGGATGCAGCAACTCCTGTTGTAGTTTTGTGAACAAAAAACTCCAACAATACTCTTTTAGCTGTTCATATCTCTCAACCCTTTTTAATGGTACGCTGTGAAGAGTATTGCTATTTCAGCTACCCATGGTCCTTTTTGAAGAGGCTTTTGAAGTACTGGACAACATATATTATTTTCTGTACTTGAAAATGCAATCTCATTCCATGCTCTGGATATGCATCTGGCAGTTAATTAAAGATGCCAGAAAGCACAATCACAAAAGGCGTAGAACATTAGAGAAACACCAAAATCAAGTCTTTATAGCTTTTCACCACCCAAGAAAGAGCAGGGATGGTTACCAGTATCTAAACATTCTTTGCACGAAAAGCTATTTGTCATATCTTATAATCACATTTTGAGGAACAGCTAATTAAGAACACCTCCAAACAGGCTTAAGCTATTTGTCATATCTTATAATCACATTTTGAGGAACAGCTAATTAAGAACACCTCCAAACAGGCTTAAGCTGTTTGGTTACTATCAGTTTTAAAACTTTTTCTTTTGTGTTTCCTGGTGTTATTCCGCACATTTTTCTTTGTTTTTCATGGTCGTCTTTAAACAGCTTATGGGGTGAAGGTGAGGTGCCTTATATGTCGTGTTTTTTTTCTACTGCAGGAGTCGGAGAGCATGTTCAACAACCCTGGTGGGATCACGATGTGGAAATTCTTTTCATCAGCCATGTGCATTGTCGTCCTCCTTGCACTCCTTTTCCTATTTGTAAATGCAAGAAGAAGAATGTCGAAAGTTAAGATATAAAACATCACTTTCTACTTGTTTAGAAATAGAAGATATCCATTGGCCAAAAGGGAAAAAAAAAAGGCTCCTGTACACTGGATAGGAAAGTAGGTTTCGTTCCTATGCCTCTCGTTTACTTGAAGTTCGATCAACGATGGACCGGTTCATTTTTTTTGATAGGGATGGCTTGCTGATGAGATGTTATAAATTTTGTTTATCCATCTCCCACTCTTTTTTTTTTTTTTTTTTTTTTTGTATTTCCTCAGAAATCCAATACCCACAATGGTCCTGTTCATCTTTTGTTTTGTCATAATTATTGAATGTTCAAGCTTAAATGAGTAATTGGCAAACCCTAAATTCGAAACTTGTGAATTGTGAAAGGATGACACAGGACAACTGAAATCATGGCACATGATTCGGAAAAATCTGAAATTATCATATTTTTTTATCCTTGCCAAAATGACCATCATTGGCACTCCAATTTTCACAATTTTAAAAACGAGAAAGAAAAACAGAACTATTAAAGGACAACGATTTTATTAATCTTTTTTATAAAATCTTTTTCTAAAATAATGTTAAGAATGCACATTTGAATTAAGCTATGATAGGCTCAGCTAAAGGTATTGAGTGGATTATTTTAGATTGACTCATAATTAGGTCCAAGTTTATATCCTACAGTAAGTTGGGTTAATTTATATCTTATATTAACTTGAGTTAATTTAAATCAGCAATAATGTTATTTTGTTTTTTTTTAAAATGAAACTAGGTTTTTACTAGATCAACCAGTGTAGGGTTGACCTGCTAGGTCAATTAGGTCATGTTATGGTTTTAAAACCTGATTTGGGATTGACTTGAAGCAACGATCAGGTCACGAGTTGTGATGGTTGACTCGATTCAACTTATTTGTTTTTAATCAAAATGATGTTATTTTGATAAAAAATAAAATAAAAAATCAACAAGTTAATGATCGATTTTTAACCGTGTCAACTTGAATTTTTGACCAAATTACTTGAGTTTTTTTTCTTTAACCTAGACTGGTCCAAATACCATGTCCTATGTTGACTAGGCAAACTTATCCAGGTTTTTAAACAATAAATTATGCTAGATTAACTCATTTATTTTAATTTGAAACTTGAGTTAAATGACAACTTGGATTAACAAGTTATTGGCTTGACTCATCAGGCCACCGGGGGCTTAAAAACACTGATGAAAAACACACGATCTCTCACTGAAAATATCTTGTTTTCAGCAGAGAAAAGATGGAAAAGGTTTTCAAACAAATAAATAACATTGACCATCATCATCAGTAATTTACTAGTACAAATAATGGTAGGTCATGCTCCCAACAACAAAGAATATGGTGTTTGCCCACCATCTTCCCGAATCTAATCTAATCATCGGTGCTCTCAAATCAAATCTTAACCATAATAATTAATATATACAACTCCAATTCTTTTATTTTTTTTCTATTATCATATGTTTGTATGGGGAATTGAGCAATTAGAATAGAAAGTAAAAAAAAATAAAGGAATTAACATAAAAACAAAAAGTTTTAGTGAAATAATATACTTTTAAAAGTTGCAGTTCAGAAACATTACATATAATTTATGTTGTGTTTCTGAACCGTGATATTAATTAAATATTATGGTTCTGAAATGCGACATGAATTAAATTTCAGTTGCCATACCAGCTATTCTATAAAAAACCAGCAGCAAGATTCCCCTATGTCTAAATCTAACCAAAAAAAAAGTTCTTATGAAATTTATTATTTAGTTTGTTAATCTTACATTTAATTTAGCTAATGATTTTAGAGAATAAAAAATTTTCTAATTTTAACAAAATTTGGGCATAGTTTCTCCTATTTAGGAACTATAACCAGAATTTTGTCCCGTTTAAAAATATCTGCAAAGAACCACAATAAATAAAAACAAATAAACATATATACATGCAAAATGAATATGAAATACTTAAATAATATAACATTCTAATAACTGAAATCCCAAAATATGGCAACACAACCCAATTTACGTCTACATCGTCTACTAGATGATTTAGGCTCATCAATAGCACGACTACATCCTGCTCCTGCCTTAGTGGCCTCTTCCTCTGCCACAACATCATCAAGAGTTAACCTCAGTCCAAAGTTATCAAGTCCACTGTGAAAAACATTGAACCACCGAGACGCATAGGTGTATCTTCCATGTTCTTCATCAATATTACAAAGCACAGATACAACCTCTCGACCCTCTCGTAGCAACAATCAACCTAATATTAACAAAACATTAATGTTAAATTAAAAGATCAGTAAATAAAATGCATTGTTTAAAATATATTAATTCTAAAGTGATTTGATTACTTATAATATTAATCATTTAACATCCTTGTTAGGCATGTTGCTTGTACTGCATGTATATAGGTGGAGGAACCTCCTCAAGATTCAGTGTAATGACACGACGTGCGATACCCATGCATCAAATCATATACTCCTCCTTTGTAATCACATGATGTGTCTGTAAATATCTCATTTCTTTGTACATCACATTCTAATATATAAGCTCCATAATGGTTTAACCAGTTGTAATCATCATTTTTACCATAATGATTCATGGCGTGCAACGCATCACTCATATCGATGTCGATTTAAATGAATTATTTGTAGTTGAACTGTCGCATTACCTGATCTGGGCAATGTAGCTCAATCATCTTAAAAAATATTAACGGGACCATTGATATTCATATGTCCTTCCCTCTAGTGCAAATAGTTGTAGCAACTACCAATCTTTCATCCTCATAAGACGCTCACATGACCTATAAAAGATAAGTATCTTAAATATTAAACAATAATAACTTGGTAAAGTTAAGTTTTTTCTTTAACAAATGGTTCATAAAATACCTGGATGGGTTGCCACCTATCTAGCTCACTCTGATAAAATGATAACACGTGTTGAATTATTATCAAATACTCTACTAGCACACCACATAGCATCGCAAATATGTCACTTTAATTTCATTTTTAAGTTATAATTAGACAATATATATATGTAGATAATTGTAATACATGCATCATAGTGGGAGCTAAAATGTAACTTCTATAGTCTGGACAATCATAAGTGGCAATCTAGGCATTTGGGACCGATCCACATAAAGATACTTATAGGACCATAAATGTTATTCAACAAAAAAAATATGTTGTTTATTTCGTGTTAACAATAAATATTTAAAATGTAAATAGTTATTTTAAACTCTTTAACTCATATTTATAGAAGTAACAAACATCCCCTAACTTGTTTGACCATCTTCATGCATACAAGACATAAATATTTGTATAGGTATGCTAAGACACCAGATCCCCAACTATATGTGGGAATGACATCAAAGTCATTAAGAAGTGTCAGATAAATTAAAGAGATATATCTCCTCGTGAGGTATGTGAATAATACAACTCCAAACAAACACAATATATATGCTCTAGCATACCTACTTAACATATTAAAATTATCATATTAATTCACATATACTTAACAAATAATCAACATATTCAAATCATAATTTAATGGATATGTAACACCACACCTCACTAGCAAGATATTGTCCGCTTTAGCCCGCGGGCCTCACGGATTCGTTCTTGGCAGCCACGCATGGCCCCAAAACACGTCTTATTAGTCAAGGTGAGTATGCTTATATAAGACCTTCTTCCAAGTCCTCACCCGCCGATGTGGGATATTACAATCCACCCCTCTTAAGGAACCCGACGACCCCGTCAGCACCATCGAACAGCCAGTGAGTTAGGCTCTGATACCAAATGTAACACCCCACCCCACTAGCAAGATATTGTCCGCTTTGACCCACGGCCCTCACGGATTTGTTCTTGTCAGCCACACATGGCCCCAAAACGCGTCTTACTAGTCAAGGTAAGCATGCTCATATAAGGTCTTCCCCGAAGTCCTCACCCGCTGATGTGGGATATTACAGGATACCTTCACAAGACCTCATCGTTAGCATTATTTGGTGATATGGTAAATGTCTTCTCAATCTATTTAAAACGTATGCTACCCCCCTTCACTTTATAAGGAAGGGGTGTCAATCCAAATACACGCTCGCATAACATAATCCAATTACACACATTAGTGGATGTGATTATCTGTTCATTAATAGAAAGTCCAAGCAAAACTACAACGTCTTGTAGTGTCGATGTCATCTTCCTATGTTTAAGATGAAATGTGTGTGTCTCATGTATCCATCGCTCAATTAGTGTATGGATCAAGTCATAGTCAAGCTTGATATGCTCTAAACAATTGATGTATAAAAAAATAGTTTGTAACACATGGCTTAACTCGCTCATGTAACTTCATCTGCTATATATTTGGCAATAAATCATATTTCATCCTGCATAACAATTTAAAATATAATTATATAAATATATAATACATTGAATGTTAAGTAATGAAAATATGTATTGAAATTAAAACATACTTATAATCCCAATGAAAACATCTTCTGATCAATGTTTATCCTGCAGCCGCAAGACAAAAGTGTCAATGAGCCCGATAGGCATGTACTATGAATCAAACTTTCCATGCAAATAGTCATGCTTTCTAAAAATATCAACGTTATAATATGGCTTCCCAACATGAGAAGAAGATTTGTTACCTTGCATATGCGACATCATATGTAAGTGTACCTGTGTTTAATGTGAAGTTAGATAAGTTTAATATACTTTTTAAAAAAATATCATAATATACTTTAACAAATATTTGTTTTGTCATGCATACGTTGTCAAATAGAACATGTTTTCTTATTATGACATGTTTCTTTACATGTCATATCTATAATGTGTATGACCATCCTTTGCATCCATCTTGTTGTGCAAACGAGTAGACATTCGTTGACCATACCTGAGTTTCCATTTAGATAAGTGTGCTTCAACTCAAGATCCAGTGTAATCATTTCATTCTAATTGATCTAGTAATGGATAAAATGACATTTTATATAATGATTTGTAACTCTAAACCTGGTAATGATCATCAATAAACTATGTAAAATCTAAGTAATTCTTAGCACAACATGCAAGAACATGTGAATATAGACGTTGAAATGTTTGTTGTTTACCATATGTCCATGTTCTACCATTCAATATGATTACTTGTCTAACTTCTTTTACAACACCAGGTTTAATATGGGTGTTGACCTGAAAAACTTGTTGTTCGGAGTCGAACATTGCAATATGATATCTTGATTTATCCCTACTTATTGTCAATTCAACCTGAATTGATGGGAGGCAAATTATTCCACATTGAATAAAATCATTTGCTTCACGTCTCTGCTTAACCCAATAACTATTACACTTGTAAAATGTTAATTACACTAGAGTTGAAATTTTTTAGTCAAACTATATTTTTATTGATCATTCAAATTATATTTGAATTTATTAAATGTACTTAGTCACATCTTTTTTTTCTTCTATTAAATAAAATATTAGCAACACCTTAAATATTTTTTTACATTAAAAAAAAATATGGACCAATAATGTAGCCCATATCAACTAAAACACTAATTGGCTTTTATCAATGGATAAATTGTCACCACCAAAAACAATTCCAATATCTCGTATCCTAATTCTATTTTATCGTATCAAAGCACTAATGAATCACTACCTAAAAGACAAATGATTGAGTCAAATGGAGATAGACATGAAAGCTGAGTCAAATGTAAATCCTCCACGTCACAGTTCAGAAACAACGTAAGGGAAGTGAAATAGTTGTAGTTCGCTCGCTCCTCCTTTCTGTCTTTCTGGTGTGGTGTCCTGTCGTGGTAGAATAGTGAGAATGAAGAGAGTGTTTGGTGCGGCCGCGAGGAGGTCTCTGTCTCTTTTAAATACAAACAAGAAAAAACTCCCACATCCTCCTCCTCCTTCTGCCCCTTCTTTCTCCACCGCTTCTACCTCTTTTCTATTCGATGATACTCAACTCCAGGTCTTCTTCTGCTCTTTCTTAATTATTATTGTTGTTGTTGTTGTTTATTTGCTTCTCTGCTTGCTAAATGATTTGTTATTTCTTTCTTTTCCACAGTTTAAAGAAAGTGTTTCTCAATTTGCTCAAGAAAACATAGCGCCTCATGCCTCCACAATAGACCAATCAAATTATTTCCCCAAGGTGATTTAAATAAAGGGTTTCTTTTTGTTGAGAATTATTCAATCAATTTGATTCATCTCCTCCTAATTTCTCTAGGAAGTCAACTTATGGAAACTCATGGGAGACTTTAATCTACATGGGATTACTGCACCAGGTTAGGATTTAGGGTCAGCAATGTCTATTTCTTCTTCCTAGAAACCTCTTAATTTTCCTTTCCTTTCCTTTCCTTATGCCTTCGTAGAGGAATATGGTGGACTTGGTCTTGGTTACTTATACCACTGCGTAGCAATGGAAGAAATTAGTCGTGCTTCAGGATCTGTTGGCCTTTCTTATGGTGCCCATTCTAACCTCTGCATAAATCAGTTGGTAAACTAGACAAATCCCTTTTTCCATATTCTCATTATTCTAATGTATTATTTTTTTCACTGTCTTGAAACTTCTTACTTCCTTAATGCCTGCTGCCTGCTCTGTTTTTTAGGTGAGGAATGGAAATCCTGCTCAAAGACAAAAATACTTGCCCAAGGTTATTTTTTCCCTCCTTTTCCATTCCAACATCCCTTGGTCTCCTCGCTTTAATAACCAATTCATTCTTCTGCTAACGGTTTCTCAGAAATATACCTTATATTTATAAATGATCATCATGCTACAATCGCAAAGATCACACTAAAGTTTTCTTATTAATTTATGTGCAAAATGAAGTTGATGATATCAAATTTCTATGTCCTTTCAACAAGGTAGGGATATGAACCCGGACCATCTATTTCCTATCTTAAATTGATAAATATGATTTTCGCAATTATGGGTTTTCCCCCCAAATACTTTGTCTTTACTGTCTGATATTCTCTTCTTATGAAGCTTATTAGTGGAGAGCATGTAGGAGCACTTGCAATGAGTGAACCCAATGGTAATCCATATGTTTGCACAGCTTATGTTTTGCTGGGATTTCTAGCTATTCTTTTAGGTGATTTGTAGTCTGGCTCATTACTGTCTTCTTTCAGCTGGCTCTGATGTTGTTAGCATGAAATGCAAAGCTGATCGTGTTGATGGAGGCTATATCATAAATGGAAACAAGATGTGGTGCACCAATGGGCCAGTTGCTCAGACATTGGTAACTTCTCAGTATTGCCCCCCAACTCCCTTTATCTCCCTTCTTATGAAATGCATGTCTGTAATGCACAATTGTATGGATTGATAAACGTATGAGTTGCTTGGGAAACTAGACTTGCACATGAACTCAATGATGGATCCAAATTGCTAAACATCCTTTTTTGTTCTTCCAGTTCGTATTGTTTATTATTTATATTCTCAAGAACATGAGTGGTGTAATATCTTTTATAACGCTGTTGAAGAGCTTTAAATAATAAGCCAATGCATGTGAATGCATAGAACATTGGAGATGAAACAAACTGATAAAAACAAACTATTTTATATGATCCTGTTGCAATAGAAAACCGATTTCAGTTGGGAATTCTTGTGTAGCATGTTCGAAAGTATAATTGGTTGTGTATGAGTTGTCCCCCTTTCCTTTTCTGATCTATTGAAAAGACAATTCCTACTCTACTGCTATGACTGATATCCCTATCAATTTTCTTTTTTTTGAAGACATTAATGTTTGGTTGTATAGCTAGTACATGATGGTTACCTCATGCAACTATTATGTGATGTTGACTAATTGTATCATATTCTGTTCTATGAAGTCATCTTTTGTTTGTTGAAAGTAATGCCTAGAATTGGGACAGGTTGTTTATGCAAAAACCAATGTCACAGCTGGATCAAAAGGAATCACGGCATTTATCATTGAGAAGGGAATGCCTGGGTACTTGAACCATCATTTTCTATTAAAATGGAAAGCCACTTGTTCTTTGGACTTATTTGTTAGACACTTCCCTCTGAATGAGCTGGGCACCGCCTTTCATTTGATTAAAATTTTCCTAAGCACTATTTGCACCTGAATGTCTTTAAATGGATAATAATTACATAAGTTTTGTGTAGAAATTTGAAAGCAGAAATGATTTTTCAAAGAAAAAGAACTGTTCAAATGAGAAGATTTATTTCTGAGACTATTCAAAAAAATCCTTAAATGTTTTAGAAAGGATAAATATGGCATTTTTTGTCATGGTAAACGTAAAACACTGACAAATGAAAAGCAGAATTTGAACCCTTGACTTATGGAAGGTCTTTTACTGATGACTGCAGATTTAGCACTGCCCAGAAATTAGACAAGCTTGGGATGAGAGGAAGTGATACGTATGTTAAGAATGCTCTTACTGGTGTTTTCTATTTTCTAGTACATCAACCTTCCTCTTTCCCTCCTTCCTACTAATATGGTTGATGGTCTGAGCAGATGTGAGCTTGTGTTTGAGAATTGCTTTGTTCCAGAAGAAAATGTTCTTGGGCAGGAAGGAAAAGGTTCATTCATACTATTTTCTTGTGTTTCTTTCAATGAAGACCTTTGTAAGATGTTCGATGTCTAATTACAGTGACAGCTTGTCACTGTAATTAGACAAGGTTCTTCCATACTATTGCTGTCACTGTAATTAGACAAGGTTCTTCCATACTATTGCTGTCACTGTAATTAGACAAGGTTCTTTCATACTATTTTCTTGTGTTTCTTTTGAGGAAGATCTTTCGAAGATGTTTGATGTCTAATTACAGTGATTGCTTGTCACTGCAAACAAAGTTGATGTGTGTCTAGGGATCATGACACAAGCAACTCAGCCAGACTATCTGTAACAGATAAATGTGACTGGAGATAAAACTAGGTTTTAAATACCTCCAAGGATTCAGCCTCTCACAGGAAACATTCTTAAATGACTGTGTTAGTTTGTTAGTGATCATGATCGTAAGGAGGGATGCACAGATAGTCAGAGATTTATGTGTGTAGAACCAGCTAATTTTGTACTTGTTCAAATTGTTGAGGAGAAATCACATTTATCATAATAAATTTGCATCACATAGATTGCTTTCCTCTCCTCTTTACTTTTTTCTCTAAACATCAATAGTTGTCCTTTTCTATCAGGTGTGTATGTCATGATGTCAGGGCTGGATCTGGAGAGGCTTGTGTTGGCTGCTGGGCCACTTGGCATCATGCAGGCATGTCTTGACGTTGTTCTTCCTTACATTCGACAAAGAGAACAGTTTGGCCATCCAATTGGAGAGTTTCAGTTTATTCAGGTATAACTATTGGTGACCCAAACTTTCTAATGCAGTCTAGCTGGTGTTCGTATTGGGTCTTAATCTGTAACTAATAGTGTGCTCCTGTGTTGTGGGAGTTTCACCAGTTTTCTTCTTTATGTTTTACCATGACCTGTTGTTATGAACTGTAATTTGATAGACTTGACATCACATGGGATGGTTGAATTTATCATATTTGGTTTTGTTTTTCGTTTTTTTTTTTTTTGGTTGCTTTAGCAAGTTGTATTGTCATGAATGGTGTTTCGATGCCCTTCATTAAGATTTGTCATTGCAAGTTCTAGTAACTTAAAGTAAACCTGTCTTCCTTGAAAACCCCTCATGTGAAAAAAATCATGCGTGCAAATTTTTTCATGTTCTTGTATATTCACTTTTCATCTTGTTGGGTGTGGAAGGATAAAAATATTGAGAAAATGGTTAGATTTCAAATCGGTGCTCCTTTACAAAATTGAGAAATATATTTTTATAGTTGGAAAATAAAAATATCTTGGTATAGTTTTACATTTGACTTTTCCTTTTACATAGGCAACAATCCTAAAAAGATAAAAAAGACTAAGAAAAATTATGAATAATAATGGAAAGGATAAAAAAATTGTGACCCCTTAAATTAAATTCAGGAGCTGAAATAAACCAATTGCTAGTCCAAAATATCATTTTACTTTTAAGAGAAGATTTAAGAAACAATTTAAGAGACTGAATAATGAGAAATATAAAGAATTATGATTTTACACTTGGCGATTTCAAACGCATGAAAAAATATATTAAGCTTTTACTTCATCCCTTTGCACATGTGACTAGTACATGTCATCACCATAATGCACTTTCAGTTGGTGCATCAGGTTTACTCACACATAGAGATAGATAGATATAGATTTTGATTGATCTTCATTTGCAGGGGAAGATTGCTGACATGTATACTTCCTTACAATCTTCAAGGTATGCATCCTAATAATATATTGTACTGTACTTTTCTAAATTCGGATGTTTGTATGGTAGCGACTAACAATTCTGAACATTTCAGGTCCTATGTTTATTCCGTCGCAAGGGATTGTGACAGTGGTAGAATTGACCCTAAGGTGATGATCTCATTCACATAGCTAGATGTTGATGTTTCGTCTGTTTTTTGTTTGTCTACTTAGTATATTGAAACCCCATATGACATGAACTCTGATTGACATTTTTTTCTTGTGGATGTAGAGGTCCATAAGAATGTGGTTTGCATCATGAGAGCTCTTTGTTTTACTCGTAAAATTCAGTACTGTTGCTAGTTGTCTCAGCACATTATAGATATTATGAATACCTGCCACGGTACACTTGTTGCAATTTTTTTTGTCGTAGTTTCCGTTGATGGGATATACTGGGAATGATTATTGTGGTATATACCTGGTAAGGATGGCTACTTGACTGGAAAGATAAGGGGTTTTTCAGAAATGTAGCACTCCATTTTTCCTGGAAAAACAGAAAAAATGAACTTTGTGTCCAAATGCATATTTTTATAAAATGGAAAACAGAAAATCTCCTCTCTTTTTTCATGATAAAGCATTGAATTGGAAAAACATGTTGGGCGTGTTTTTCAAAATTCTCTCATTTTCAAAGCTCAGCTAAAAAGGCACTTCTCCAAACTCTTATAACTAAATGATATTTTTTGGACAAAAATGTCCTCATCACTTTTGGGCTATGTCAATTAAATCCTATATATAATCTAAACTTTCCTCAATTTGTAAACTTAGCAGCTGCACCACCACCCTTTGTAACTTCTTCGGCTCTCTCCCCCTCCTCCCCGATCTCTATCTTTCACTATCTATTCATGGATCTGATTTGATGGTCAGGTTTTGAGTGGCTTTTCAATGAGTAAGCGAAGGTTGATTGAAATTTGTGCTATTGTAGTTTTACTGGTGGGAATACTTGGCAAAGTTTGTGTTGGCATCACCCGATTGTTGGTGGAGCAAAATAAGGGCTGCTGTTTTGCCTTTGATATACATTATCTATCAAGTTTTTCTTTTTGTTTGCCAAATTGACGATGAGGGGGGCATGCTAAACCTTTTTCTTTTTGTTTTTTTCTGAAATGATGTGTTTTTTAGGGTTAATTTAGCTGTAATTTCTGAATTTATATTTTAATATTGTTTATTTCACAATAAACCACATGTAAAATTTGGACTGAATTAATTTAGCTGTAATCTCTCTCTCTTCTTTTCAAGCCTTCATATTGATAAAGTCTTCTTTTCCTCATATCTTATCCTTTTCTTTTATTTCTTTCCTTTGTATGGGCTGTTTATCATCTCATATACACAACTATAAAATGTTTGATCTCAGCAATGCAACAACTTCTGTGGATATATATTTTCAGGATTGTGCTGGAGTCATACTTTGTGCGGCTGAAAGAGCGACCCAAGTTGCTTTGCAGGTGAAAGAGCACTCCCATTCTTTTGTTTATGAATTTCAAAATTTCATGTTCAGTAGGAGCACTAAAATCGAATGAATTTGTACGAACATAAAAAGAGCCTGAAATATATGTGTTTCACTGCACATGTCCTTTTTTTAGCCCTCAACGTTTTTTTTTCCAGCACCACTTTGCCCCTGGCCATCTGAATCATCATTTTTATTCCTGTCATGATGCAAGATTATGGACAAGTTATTCCAGTGCTTCCGCTCAGATGAGGGCAAATAGCAATCCAGAGAGGATAACAGATTTATATGCTATATGCAAGTTCTATGTTTTATGATTTTTCAAAATTGGTTACCTTTTTAGATCCACTTTTGCAGGCTATACAATGTTTAGGTGGAAATGGATATGTAAATGAGTACTCAACTGGTCGTCTTCTTCGAGATGCAAAACTATATGAGATCGGAGCAGGGACTAGTGAGATCAGAAGAATGATCATTGGTCGTGAACTCTTTAAGCAGTAAGAGGTAGCATGTTGTCTAGGGCATCCTGCGGCAGCATATTTTTCCCCGCCGTGTATGAAACTCATAGCGGGGCGACCATTGTCATAGAATGGATTGTCATTGGCTTTTGTATACGAGCTAACAGGAAATAATGGAAGACAGAGTTGAATGCTAGTAAAACAACTTTTCTTTCACTGTTACTCTTATTGTTGAATAATTCTTTATTTTTCCACAACTATAAAAATTATCTTAGAAATTGGCAGCACAGCTTCCACAGCCTACACTCTTCGGATTGTAAGAAAGAAATAGAGGGTAAACTCTGTTGAGTAAATGGAACTATCCAGGTTTGATTTCAGCTTGAATTGTGAGCTCCTCCATCTCTATGCTTGAACAGGCTAAATACCTGTTCTTACAAAGCTAGCTTTATCGTCGTATTTGCACATTACAAATCCCCCGGGGTGAGATGGTGCCCTAAGGAGATTCTATGACATTAGAGTTCTTGGTGATCATAAAATCCGTTCGTGCGAGTGTGTGTGGGGTAAAGCAACATATATCACCCCTGCCTCGTCATCTTGGCTACACCTATCTAAGCTTCAAGACACTCTGCTTGAATCTAATCCTGCCTGCGCATCTTGCGTATCCATTTGGTAGTTTGAGTTGTCAAACGACATCAGATGCACTGTCGAGCACAAAACTCTACAAGAATTATCTCGGACGTTTAATCCATATTTCCTCAGGCCAACGTTGAAAAGTTCATACTAGTGATCCAAGGCGGCAATCAGTGAATAATAAGACCACCTGTACTACACATACTAGATGAAAAAGAAATCACTGGTTCCATAACAGACTTCAATCATCCTCGTATATGAGGGCCAAGAGAGGCATACAAGTCCTAAAAGCTTCAATAGGTTCCATTCACTGCGGAACTCAGAACATGAATGATACAGAATACACAACTAGATTCAGGTGTTTAACAATAAGTTGCACAAACATAGCAAGCATAGTACTCGTTTCATTAACGAATTTCAAACCCTTATTACTGTTGGCGAACAATCTGGCTGGCCCACTGATGAAGACTTGGATGCTTCCATAATCACAGGGCTTGATCCAAACAACTTTGAGTATCGTCCCCAGTAATTCCAACGGTCATCTTCTCCACTTCTTCTTGGGTATATATATGGATCTTGGTTGCCACATTACAGAACTCACTGTCACCAGAAAAACTAGCCATAAGTAATCATCGCCTAGGAAAGAGTCAAAAACAGCATTTATTAATCAATCAGAAAGATAATGAAAAATAAGCTTCAATTTTCAATATCATCGTCCATTTTTCCCATTAGAAATCTAGAACTTGAGCTGTACAAAGTGCGAGGGCTTTCCACCAACCAATAAGATCTGGCACCTCCATTCTAATGGGAATTTAACATTGTGTTCAAATCCCAAGTTTAAATCATTGGGCATGCCTTGAGAAAATAAGGCGCTTTTGCTTTTCCATCAAAACAGGGAACATGCACTAAGAATAGACAGGTAAGCTTTTAACCTCCTTCCCATACCATTCTACTCCAATGAATTGCCTTCTTCCTTGAATATACAAACGTGCACACAAGTGAATCTAGAGACAATTTGAACTTTTGAGATAGAAGGTAGGCTTCATAGCATAGCTGGCCATTCCTGCATATCAACAATAATGCATCTTTCTCCCATGTACTTCACTACAAAAAACTTGGGTTTTCAGGCAATGACCATCTAAAAGAAAAGCACTACCTCTCATTTCTACCTATGCCCACTAGAATTTGCGTGCTACTTGCCAGCTTAGCACTGCTAAATATCACATTAAAACAAATCCAAAGGCTCACTTAAAATAATATGAAGGTGCTAAGGAGGCATGTTAAATTGACGTAATCATCCAATTTATTGGATAGCAGATAACATATCACTAATTTCATCAGACACTTACAGCCATGGGTCATCTCCGACAACCATAACATCATTCTCACTGTCAGTATACAAGATTCGCCATCCTTCCTCAGGATTTCGTAAAAGACCCTCCATGCTAAATAGTCGCTCTAGTTCATTCAAGAGATCACTATAGCCATTCAGCCTTGAAAGATCAATAGCTCTTCCGACCAAGCTACCTTGCTTGTGAACCTTCAACAAATTTATGTTAAAATGAGCAGGCTCCAGGTCAAGAAATCGCAATTTACTGTCTAGTTTTAATTCTAATGTAGCTTACCTTTGTGCAACTCCTCTTACTAGTGTTCTGCGAATTTGGAGATGTTTCTGCATTCAAGGAGAACCCAAAAAGTTTGCAGCCAGTAGCATTCCCATTAAAAAAGTCATCCTTTTGGTTTCTTAGATTTGCACATAAAGCCGGTGCAGCAGAAATACTTTCTTGTGTCTTATACTCGCTTGATTGATTAGGCTTTCTAACTTCTTCCCTAACCACACAAGTCTGAATAGAAGATGTATTGAAATGGGCATTTTCTCTAGAGAAGATAGCATAAGATTGTGTTCTGGGATCTTGACCATTTTTGTATACATCTCCATAGGGAAAGTACATACTTCTAAGGCTTTCTGCTGCTACAGGATAGAAAGCGGGTCTTGGTCCTGGATACATCTGGAAAGAACTGCGTCCAGTATTGGGCTTTCCCAAAGCACCAACAGAACTCAACGAGCATATTTCTTGACCTTGCAAGACCTTCAGGAACCTATCAGATTCCGTGAATCCTGTGTGGGTGGCAGGGTGAGCTCTAGTTAACTCACTGATTTTAGCCTTCTCTATTCCTGTCAATATGAGATTTTGTTGTGCTTTATTCCGCACCTCAAAATCCAGTGGATGGTTTACAGTATCACATCGATACACGGGTGATAGCAAACCAACATTTTCTTGACCTTGCAAGACCTTGGAGGATCTTACAGACTCCTTGAAATCCAAAAACCCACCCCCTCCTGCAGCAGGAAAAAGAGATTTAAAAGCTAAAGAAATTAGCAAGTAAATAAAAAGAAAAGAGGAATGTTGATCTCTTAGTTAAAGATTTATACCAGCTATGGGCTTATCAGGTGGGGCTGCTTGCAGCCCAGTCCGCAGTTTCTTCAACCTTGGTGAAGATTGAATAATCAAGGGTGGGAGTGAAACAGAAGCGTCAATTTCCCATGGGGAAACTCGTTCTTGATGATCACTGATGACATCTTCATCCCATCTAACCTGTTAAATGGTAGAGCACACGAGTCTACTAAATAGATCACAAAAAAGGTCAAAAGATAACCAACAGTTTTCAAGCTTCCATTTTCACTAAACAATGGAAATGCGAAGAAAAGAAATGGCATGCATGCGAAGGCAGCAGTATTCCTTGACAAGATATATTAAGTCCTACACAAAAACCTGCCTATTCAATGATGTAACAATATGTGTGTGCCCTGTAGATTTTGCAAAATCTTCAGAATGCACAAAGGTTGTCATCAACAATTGACTTATGTGGGGGCAGGGGAATTTCCTTAGTGATCCTGACAAATAGGTGAAAATCAATGTTGAGAACAGTATCTGCCTGGTAGAGCACAAAATCTTGAGAAAGAACAAAGATTGTCATCAATAACTGGATTGTGTGCGCTGACAATTAGTTGGTGTTGTGATCCTTGTTTCTGATAGTCATTTAGAGATGCTCTGGCTGTGTATTAGTTAGCTTGCAATTTCTGTTATTTCTAATATTTGTTGATGTCGCAGAAACTGTTAGTTAGTTGCAAAGATCTTGGAATTGTCAGGACCAAGTGTTAAAAAGCTAACAAAATGAAGATATATTCCTCAAGTAACAAGAATAACAGTTGGTTTTTCAGTTATAAATTCTCTCTTTTCTCTCTTGTTTTCTTCTTCTTCTACTTCATTGTTAAGAGACTTTCAACTAAGAAAGTCTCTTGACAGGTGAAAATCAATGTTGAGAAACTATATGTTTTTCATAAAGCAACCATGGTTGCGAAGCTCAACGGGGAGGCTTGATCTATTTAGATCCAAACCAAAAGAGATTGAATTCGAGGTGGTAGATGAAATGAAGGACTATGTGAAGAAACATGGCAAACAAAATCATCCAATTAGAATGATACATATGCAAACTGTAACTCTCACCATTAAGCACCTCCATTTTGAGTTGGGCCACTTATAGGGATCCAAGTCAGCTGTTCCAGTTACTACACCGCTACACCTGCAACAAGGCAGAAAGAATATCATATTCTTTGAAAGAATATCACCACAGGAAAATGAATTAGTCTTGCCATTTAACTGAATCATACTAGACCTTCTTTCAGGAGAATCATCCATTTCAAATCTCATTTTGAATCTTGTCCCGATGCAAACTGCATTGGTGATGCTTTTTATATACTTTTGGTAGGGTACAACAAACACTGCATGAGTGGCCCTGCAATTCAACAATTTTGAAAAACTTCTTTTTTTTATCAAGAACTAGCCTGACAAACAATTAAAACATTTCCAAGAATTGCAGAGAAAACTACATCCCTGTAATATATCCATGTATGCAATAGCTATTAACAAAAGACGTGAACTCATGGATTTGATTTTAAATTCACTTCTATTCGATCCTTCAGGGCCCCTGTTACCTAAACTTCTTACAAAAGAAAGAAAGTTTACACGTTTTCTTTGATTTAGTCAAAAGAATCAAAGTCGCAAAATCACCACCTGACATGGTAAACCTGCTAATTTCATTTAAATATGATACATGTTACTGGAATCAACAGGGGAGGACAATGTTTTAACAAATAATGCCTTCTGGAACACATATACATCTCTGTATTATATTCAAGGCTCTCTATTAGCACCTATTCCAATGCAAACTGCATGCTCCCTTTTCCTATAATTCCAATCACTACTAAACAATGATAGTTAGTTGTCAGAGGAAGTGTTTTCATCTGAGAGGTCACACGGTACTCGTGGAACAAATACAAACCCCAGAAGCCATAGAAACAGCAACAAATACAAACCCCAGAAGCCATAGAAACAGCAACAGCAATGATGACGCAGGACAAGAGCAAAGAAGTTTCTTTGTTGTTTGTAATTTAATAACGCTAGAATATTATTATTAGTAGCAAATTATATTTTAGATTTTTTTTATTGTTGAAGATAACATTAATTATGATTCTTATTTCCTATTTCATTTAGGTTACTCATGTTTATTGGTGTCTATAGAAACACCATAAATTCCATGTCAATTGGAGGAGATTTTATGATGAGTGAAGAATGATATTTAATTGTTTCTTCTGCCTTGTATACATGTCAATAGCATAGGAATAACTACTCTTGAGTTGAGAAAGAAAGAAGCATGCCTACATCAAATGCAAAAGGGTAATTTAAAAGAGCAAGCAAAATTATTGTGGAGCACGAATGGAGGTATTTTATTGGATGAACAGGGGTGAGGGGTAAGTGAATGTTCATTTACAAGAACAAAAGCTTTTATTTATAAAACATGTAATCAAGTCAGAAGTTCATTTATGAACATATAGTCTCCAGTAGATTAGCCTACACATTTGATCAAATGAAAGCGTCGAACCTCCATACAAGAACAAGAACTGTTATTCAGTCCAAAATATGAAAATTACAAGAGCATATGTTCCACCCACTCATTTTTTTAGGATATTGATCCATAGGAAGTAGAGACACCTTAAAAACATTCACCAATTGCAGTGCATTAAATTGCAGTCTCTTTTGGCCTGGGCCAACAATCTCAATCAAATGTTCTGACTCAGTTTGTATCACTCAGTTGAATAACTTGGGATCACAGAATGTGGTAAAATCTAATCCCTTGAATAATGAGGTGAAAAATCCAGCAAACTATCATAACAAATAAATCCTATTCACGGTATCGTAAAGTGCACAATAAAATTGCCATTAGCATGACACAGAACTCTATCAGTACCATTTGGAACTGGTATACAACATGTTTATGCTAAAATACATTTAGCTTAAGAGTAAGATCCCACTAAACAATGCATATTGGTCTTTCCAACTGCCAACAAAAGTGAGCTATTTACAACAGAAGTTGAAAGAGTACCAACAAAATGAGAGGACTAAAACATTGATTCAATTTAATTTATGATAGCTCTGGTACCTTGGACTATATGAAACAGTGAACACGCTCTTGGTGGATATTGCATTAGACACCAAGGAGAGAGCACTGGGAAGTGAATTCTGCTTGCCAGTAACAGAATCAGGAAGACCATTTCTAGGTCGAGCAGCTCGTCTGATCCCCAGTCTCAACTCTCCACCTTCGCCCCTATAACAAACAGATTACAAATTTCAAACTGCTGGAAGGTGGAAGCACTTGGTTACAATCATCCCCTGCAGGAAACTGGAGGATTTGGCAGCAATTGAAATTTCTCCACTTCTTTCATCTATTGTTTTCTTTCTCTTGTCTTTTTCCTTTTTCTTTTGTATTGAAATGATTCCATTTTCAAGCGACCTCTGATTTCTAGTAAGAATTTTCCCTCATGCGCTAATTACTAAATTTGAAGCAAGATTTCTGCCCAAACTCTACGAAGGAAGAAAAATGCACTTTCAGCATCATTATCCAGGACGTACCTCAGAAATAGCACTGCATCCCCTGAAACAAGATTCTTTTGACTCACAAAAATACTCCATCCCGTAGTTAGAAGATGCCTTCTTGGTTGACCTAAGAAGCAATAAACATTAAACAATACTGTCAATATTACCTTGAATTGAACCAAACCCAGAATTCAATCAAGATTTACCTCTGTAAATATGACGAAATCTCCATTCAACTCCATGCAAGTCTTTGGCCAAAAGCTCTTGAGAGGGTCTCTGCTGTTTATAATCCTGCAAATAAAGAAAACACTATCAGGTTAAGAACACAGTTATAACTTGGGCAACAAAGTTAATCTGACTGTCTAATAAAAGAAATGAACTGAAAGGCATAAAAATCACACCAGTGAAGGGAAACAGTCTTCGGCAGCTCTTCGAGGAACGGAAAACCCTCCATGGGTGCTAGTATCAGAAGCTGTGAGTGTTTTGCAAAACATGTGTGGGGTTGATTTTGTTGGTGATGCGTCGTCACCCTCTCCATCCACGCCTAACTCTTGAAGCTCTTTGCCTTCTAAATCCTGTCCTACCACCTATAAGGCATCCCCAAGAGAAAAGAAACCATCATCTTCAAAATAAAAACTGAGCTAATTCCAGATGAAACTATATGAACAGAAAGTAAATTAGAGCGAACAAATTCAATAGTGTATTATTAAGAACAAGAGGAGTCAAAGCCAACAAAAAGGAAGCATACTTTCTTCAAGGATTACAAACGAGCTAAAATACACTACACTGTAAAAATTCAAGATGATACCTCTGGTTGAGGAAGCAAAGTAAGCCGAGTGTAGACCTCATCATTTTCCCTATTGGCCTGCAAATGAAATATACTGTAGTAGAAAGAAAGAAGGAAACTTAACAAGTACAATCAAAGAATGGAAAGAAAAGAAAGAAACTTACAAGTAGCTGCACATTTACAACTTTGCAAAATATTTGTGGGTGGAGATCAAAATTGGGCATGTCCCTATGAGAGAAAGGAGAGGAAGAGGCAAGCTGCTCCAAGTGGCCTTGAGGGAAGTAGACAACCACATTCCCTTTCTTAGGGAGAGAAGTGAGAGGACCAGCACAAGCATGCCAAAGCTCCAAGTAAATTGAAGAGGAAACTGGAGATGAAGATGAATTAGAAGAACATGAAGAGTCCCCATTGGTACAAAATGAATTCTTCTCCACCTCAGTCACTGGATGATTCAGATCAATTTCCATGAACACCACCCCACCCAGTGTTTGTATAATGTATAATATATCCCAGTAGTGTGGGCTTAAAAATACAAGTACAGCAACCACATAACCAAACAGAAACTTACATCAAGTAATTTGATAGACAGAGAAAGAGATGCGATCAACAAGGAAGAATGGAAATGAGGTTAAGAAATCAGATATAAACCATGGATAAGGAAAGAAAGATAATCAAAACATGAGACTGGCTAGAAGCTGAACAGAAAACAACAACAAGACAAGAAGGTCGTGTTTAGTTTTAGTTTTAGATTTAGCTTTAGACACACAGTAAGTTAAGAGATGAGATGAGATGAGAAAGGAGCAAAAAGATTAGTATGCATCAAATAATAACAAGAAATTCAAAGAATGATTCCTCCCCCATTTGCAGGTACAGGGAAGAGGGAGCACAAGTAGCAGACATGGGAAGCACAGAAAACAAAAGGGCAAAAAGTTTTAAGGAAAAAAAAAAAAGCCAATGTAGTGGTGGTGGTGGCTGCTTTTGGTCTGTTTTAGAGAGAGAAAGACTGTTTTTGGTGGAGGGGACAGGCCTAGACACTACTCTTCCCCACCATTCCATTCCATCCCCCCTCTCTCCCCCCTTCTCGTTTGCTTTTCTTTCTATCTCAATCTGTGTTTGGTCTCCTACATACACCAAATTTTATCAATCAATCCCCGGATTTAGATTTCCTATCAATTAGCCCCCTCTATCACTCTTGCTCTTCTCCTCTCCTTCTTTTCACGTTTTCAAAGAATTTTCGAAAAAAATTAAATTTTTTATTTTTATTTTTCTTCAAATTATTTTTTTTATTTTCAATGTTTTGATATGATAATATTAAAAATAAATTTTGAAAAATAAAAAAATATTTTTTCAATATATTTTCAAATAAAAAATATTTTAAAAAATAATTGTTAATAAAATAACAAATAGCTATTAGAATCCCACGTCTTATCTTCTCTAGGATCATAATTGCCATTAAACAAATCCAGGGATTCAATTTCCTTAGAGAAATATTGGGAGTTGAGATGCAAGGGATTTGATATTGAGAAATTTTATTTTTTATTTAAATACCCTCATCTTTTATATTAAGTTAATTTTTTTGTTAATATAAAATATAAAAAATATAAATCATTGTGAATTTGTTCTCTAATGAAAAAAAAAAAGCAATCTTTAGAAAAAATCTTATTCATACTAGACTTCCTCGTTTTTAAATATTGAATGATATATTTTTTAAAATATATTTAAATAGTGATATATTAAATCATGGATATATGATGATTATGAAAATTAAACTATAATAAATTACAAAATATAATTCCAAGTAAACTTTATATTAAAGGGTAGATATAATAAAAAAAAATATTCAATCTTAAAAAAAACAGAAAAAATTACCCGATCAATCAGAGTAAATTTGTCAGACTTGTAGCCTGGATTATGAAAATGGGATAACCCTGTCAAAAAAGAAATAAAAATATATATATGAAGGCTGGTTCTAAACCAACTTAGTGTTAAATGACAAAAATTATAAAAAAAAATTATAAAAAATAAAAATAAAAAATAAGTCAATCCAAGTTAAACCTTAAAACACGTGACCCAAATCATTAAAAATGAATAACTCCGTAAAATGAAAAAAAAAAATTGAAGTTCAATCCCCAACCAATCTAATGTTGAATGACAAAATTTTAAAAAAATCAAATTTAAAAAACCTATGAATCGAGTCATGAGACCGAGGTAATCCTGTAGAAAGTAAGTTTTAAGAAAATATAAACTTCAATTCTCATATCAACTCAATGTTTAATGGCAAAAAAAATTACAAAAAAACAAAACTCAAGTTAACTTGGGCTAACTTGTCAAATTCACAACCTAGGTCATGAAACTAGAATAATCACATATAAAGTAAAGTGAAAAAAGATTTGAAACTCAATCCCCAACCAACTCAATATTGAATGATAAAATTAAAAAAATTAAAGTCAATTAGGGTTAACCTTTTAAACTCATGACTTTGGTCATGAGCTGGAACTACCTCGTAGAAGACAAATAAAAAAAATCACAAAGTTTAATCACCAATCAACATAATATTGATGGATGAAATTGAAAAAAACATTATAAAAAATTCCAAAACAAAACAAACACCAATTAAAAGAGTGAGGATCAAATTTGAAGTAAAAATAAAATAGCAGGACACAAAACTATTTTTGTGGAGAATTTGCATGGAAACCGAGGAAAATGAGAGAAAAGATAAAGGAGAAAAAGAAAACAAACCCCCACACCCTCCAACATGTACAAGCGCCACATCAAGAAAAAGGGCTCACCAAGAAATATCAAATGCCACCAAGAAAAATGACATTTGGCCACGGAAGAAATTGCACACGCTGTCAGATCACAAATGAGTTCCTTCACACGCTGGCACACACAATACATGTTTCATCCTTTTTGTCATTACATGTTGATCCTAGTCCCTTTTAATTATTTCACGTTTTATATCTGGTCCTTAAATCTTGATTGTTTTAAATCAATAAAATTGAATTTTATTTTGCAAAACCGAGTATCAACCAAGCTCATAATTTTTCTGTGACATCGTAGGGCCCTCATATTTAGGCAATGAAAAAACACTATTAAGTTCAATCATAGATAAACTTAATATAAAATGATCAAATTAAAAAGAAAAAAATTGGATGACCAGAGAAAAAAAGTAGGCTAATATTTGTCTATTATTCATATTCTTTCTCATAGCTCCAATTGTTTTTTAAATAAATAAAAAACACTCTGGTATCCCATAATCTAAATAATTAAAATAAATCACCAAGCGCAATCCTAAATAATCACAATCTTAAGAGAATAAAAATAAATAAATAAAAAAGACAAAAAAAGAAAGAAAACATTATGAAATACTATTACAATCTACTGTGTTTCTCTTATATGCTACAGTACTTCTGTCACAAGCTTTTTTTTTTATATAGTTGCAACCGTAAATTGTAATTGTAATGTAATCTCCTTTTAAAAAAAATTAGATAACTTTATTTATTTATTTATTTTGTGTTCAAGGTAAAGCTGAAACGTGTCTACATTAGAGGTTATTGATAGAAAAGATAATATCAGGGTGTTGATTAATAAACTAGGTATATAATACATGGAGGATAAATCGAGATTAACTAAAAATAGAATGTTTGGGAGTGTGGTTATGGTTATTTTTCAAAGTATTTTTCACTCGGAAATGTATTAAAATAATATTTTATTATTATTTTTAATATCAGCACATCAAAATGATCTGAAAACACCAACAAATATTAATTTAAAGCAAAGAAAAAAAATAATTTTTTTTAATTTTTTCAAAAATATTTTTGAAATGAAAAAAAAAACAAAATCTCATTCAAGGAGTTAATTATTGTTTTATCATTTAATTTAATGAAACTGATTAATCAATCCTCATAATTTTTAAAACAATATATTTAATCTTTAAATATCTCTATCCATTCTCCTTCACAATAATAATAATAATAATAAAAAGAGTATTTCTATTCGATTTTCCATCAGTCCCATCTTCTCTCTATGTTTATGGTTTTTAAATTGAAGAAAAAAGTTAAGCGGTGAAAATGGGAAAGTTTTGCTTAGAAACTCTTTAATCTTTAGTTTTTTCAACATGTTTATAATTTATTCATTTATTTTTTCTATTACAATAAAAAAAAAACGCAGCTCAAGCACTCCACAAATTCCATGTCTTTATTCTAATTTTCTTAAATAAATTTTAAAAATATAAGATATTAATTTTTAAAAAACCAATAAATTTAAAAAATGACCAATGCTGATAAGTAGTAATTGATTATTTATAAAACTACAAATAATTAATGAATTTCCATAAAAACAAACTCACGCTAGTAATGCTTTGTTTGTTTTTGTGGTTTAACTATATTTTTAATTTTTTTAATTTTTTTTTATTTTTAGATCGTTTCGAAGTGCTAATATAAAAACACTTAAATAAAAAAATATTATATTGATATATTTCTTAAAAATAACTTCTACCATAGTCTAAAACACACTCTAAACTTGTCCCTTCAAATAAAATTTTGGTTTCATTCAATTAAAAAAATTTAAAATAAAACTCTTATTTCTTTCGAGTAATTTTCTGGTATTTAAAAAATAATTAGTGACATCTTATTAGTTATTTTTTAAATTTATTTTTAAAAAATAAAAATATGGAATCAAGAGAGAAAAATTCTAGATAAAAATATTACTATTATTTTCATGAATTATGAATTTTATATTCTTTATTCCCTGGATAATAACTAACCTTTCTTCTTGCATAAATAAAATCTCCCATTGCTACATAAAAACAATCAGAAAAAAACAATCTTTTAAAGTTGAACTAATAACAGCCATAGAAAATACCTAGCTTTCATCAACTTTATCTAAGGTTGAACTCTCTCTCTCTCTCTCTCTCTCTCTCTCTCTCTCTCTCTCTCTCTCTATATATATATATATATATATATATATATATATCCATGTATTATTTAACTGAGTAGGAAGATGATGAGAAGGAGGCAGAAAAACGCCATAAAATTGCATTATTATTATTTAGTTATTTGGGTGAATTTTCTTAAAACAATTGAAAAAACATATATTTTATATTAAATCAATATATTTTAAGAAGATAAATAAGATTTGTATAATTACTAATTTTTTTTAGTTTAATGTGGGTGTCCGGGCCAGTTTGCGCGTACCTCGACTAATTCCACAGGTCCTGAAGTTAACGACCATGTAACTTTCTAGTGGCCATCATATAAGCAATCACAAGGTTCGAACATGAAACTATAACACAATCATATCTGAGACTATAAAAAAACAAAATTTTTGAATTTAAACTCATACCACTAGTCCATGGTTAAAAAACTATACTACCCAGCGAAGCGAAGGCGAAGCTTTTGGAGTGGCAACAATGCGTTAATAAAAGTGTGTGATACAGAGACAGAGAGAGTTGTCAATGTAAAAGGGGGGCCCGTGGACTTTGGCAGTGTCAGCAACTATCATGGGGCGTGTTGTTAGTTGTTAGGACGACTCAGTGAGTCAGAGAACCCCGCAGAGCAAGCAGTCCCTCTCTCTCTCTCCCTCGAGTCTCATCACTCTCTGTTCTTTTATCATTCTTGACAGACAGACAGACAACAGACAGCCCCGTTCCCACTCCACGCAGGGACGCGTTACCTAAACCTCTTGTTTAACCCTTTTCCCCTCTTATTTTTCACCACCGGCGATCTGTTTTGCCCCCCCACCATGATCAGTGAAATAACTTCAAGAATTTATTTCTCTCACGGCTATTCTGATTTTTTCCCATTATTTGATTATCCAAATAGCTTATATTCTCCGCATGAAATCTCGTATAATTGTTTTTTAAATCCTGGTTCTGTAACTCTAAAATAACATGTTTTTCAAGACCTGTTTTTCACTTGTCTTGCATGTAAAAACCCTTCTCGGAGCTTTTAAAATATCAAACAGAAACTCAATTTAACTCGCAGCAGCAGCAGCATTATTCATCTTTTAGGCGATCCTATAATAAAAGCTTGCAAAAGTCTTCTTTTTTTAGACTAAAAAAATAAGACAAAAATATACAAGCAGATAATCTCGTGCTACGGGGACTTTAACAAGCTGGTGGCGTCTGCTCTGCTCGGCCTGCAAATGGGCAATAAAAGAGGAAAGGGGAAGGGAAGGCAACCTAGTAAATAAAGACAAACATTGAGGGTAAATGAGGTCGGGGAAATCGAGGTAGAAAAAGAGAGGAATGTATGTGGTGGGGTCCACGAGGAAGCGCCAAAGGCGCCGATGGATAGTACTCAGCATCCTCTCCTCTCCTTCATCTATTTGAAACCACACCCAGATTCCTCCCCACTCGCTCATCACTAGCGTGCAATACAATCTCCTCTCTCTCGCTCATCACTTTTAGATGTTGAGGGAGCTCGTGGTGTGCTTCCTAACGTAAAACATTTTTTCTTTTCTAGTTTTCTTTTTTTTTTTAATAAAAATTTAGATAGCATATTTTTTCTTCTAAAAATAATTATATATTATAAAAATACATCAAAATCTTAACTATTTTTCATAAAAAAATCAAAACCAAGTCATCTACTGTCTTTAAGCTATAAACATATTTAAAAAAATAAAAATATTGAACATTAAGAAAAAGTTAAAGCTGATGGTAATTTTCCCATGCTTTAAGACAAAGTTTACTATTTATTTTAATACTATAATTACTATGTTGTTTTTTTTTTTATTTTCTCTTTTATCTTTTCTTAGGGGTATAATAGTCTTTTTCATAGAACATAAATATCTTTTGGAAATTGAGTGAGTTTGTTTTTGTAATTATGTTTGTAAATGCACAATAAAATAACAATTTTAACCCTAAAATAAAATAATTCAATACTTTCTGTACAAGGACAATTTTGCATTTTCATATTTGGTTGAACAGTGGAATTACAACATTACCCATGTCATTCTAATTTTTTAGCCTTGCATTCAAGGGTTTTGTGGTAATTTCCTCATGGTTTGTTTGTGATTGTTGATTGGTCTTGGGGGCATTTTCAATTTTATGGAATTAAAAAAAATGAAAAAGCTGCTAGCATGTGCAAAGCATTAACCAGCGCGTCAGTAGCTCCGCCAACTTCAGGCGGCGCGTGCGACTGACTCTGGTGGTTGTACCGGCGCTTTCGCCGCATCATTGGATTCGTCCCGACATCCTCTTCCTCTCTGGATGGCGCGTGTATGATGGTTCGATTCAGTTTGGCCATAAATGACTTTTCTTTTCCCCCTTTCATTTCCTTCTCTTTCTTCCTGGATTTGTGTGCAGACCATGCAGAAAATCAAATCAGCATTTCAATTGTTTTTTTCTTTCTATTCGGTCCCTCTTCTCTTATTTTTGATTTTTTTTCCTTTCAAATTTGTTTTCAAATTTGTTGCTCATTCTTGAATTGCTATTTTTTTTTTGTTTTTAATTGTTTTCTTGATTGATTTGTTTTTTTAACAATTTCACCCTAGGCTTTTTTTTTTTCATTTAATTTTTGTGTCAAATTTGGTCATGTTTCTTTTAGTTGCTATTTTTACATCATTTTCTTTATGGATTGGGTTTTTACAATTTCATCCCTGAATATTTAATTTCATTTGATTTTTATGTTGAATTTAGTCCCAAATTTTTTAGTTGCTATTTTTTTTTTGTTTTGCATGGTTTTTTTATTGATTTTTTTTCTCAATTTCATCCCTCGATGTCAAATTTACTCCTAATCATTCTCTCAATTTTTTATGGGATAATTTTGATTTTTTTTCAAATTTTATCTTTATTTGGTTTTTTCCAGTCAAATTTTAACCGATTTTTTTTTGCTACTCCTTTTCCTTTGCAAGTTTTTTTATTAGTAGTTTTTTCATTGATTTTATCATTTAAAATAAAATTGGATGACATTTAAGCATTTTAATTGAACTTAGGTCTATAATTTAACAAGTTGCAAGTTTTTTAAATTAGATGAGATTTAAGAGGTTCGTTTGGAATTGCTTAGTTTTTTTTTTTTTTAAAGCTGATGTTTTTTTGAAGTTTAGTTTCTTTTGTTTTGGTTTTTTTTCTAGTTAGGTTAGCATCGAGTAGTTTGATAATTCAAATAGATTCAGATTTAGTTTTTTCTATCTTTTACTCATTGTTGTTTTGGTTAATTTATTTATTATTATTATGTTTTATTTTTTTATATTATTTAAATTGTCATTTTAACCAGTGATTTTAACTTGAATTTTTTTAATACCTGTTATTTTTCTTATATATATATATATATATATATATATATATTATTATTACAACCGCGGAGAAGCGCGTGCATGTCTAGTGTTATTTCTCAAACCACGAGGATTTACTAATTAACTTTGTCAAAACATACCGCCAAAGCTATAATTAACACATAAGAATATTATATAAGGTTATATTAGTCATAAAAAAAATGGAGTGAGAACAACATCATCCACGAGAAAGCCATAAAATTATTATTTAGTAAAACTTATATAAAATTAAAAAAGAATAAAAAGAAAAATGGATGAATGAATAATATTGTTGCACAATGCTTCTTATTTTACATCATAACATTTTCCACAATGAAATTAATATTTTGTTATTGGTTGGCAAAATTATTTAGTTTTGTTTTAGGAGTTCTTTTGTATTTTGCATTTGGTTATTTGGTAGTTATTAGAAGCAACATTGTAATTTTGTAAATAAAAAAAAGCTAGAAGCACGTGAACAATATCTGTCGGGTTTGGACGATACGTGTCATGCCGTTAGGTGGCCAAAACCGTACTTTTAGGATGATGACCGATGCGTCTCGGCATCCCCTCCATGTTTAAGTGACGTGTGTGGCCTTTTGTTTTTGTTTTTTTTTCCTCTTTCCTACTTGATTTTCATGCCGACTTTAAAAAATTCAAATTAGACCCCGAGGTTTGTTGTTCTTAAGACATTGTCCATATCCTTTTTATTTAGAATAATTTATGAAATTAAGGATAATTTTAATTTCATCATCAATAGATTTTTTATGTTAGATTTAGTTTTAATTTTTTTTATTACTATTTATTTTATTTTAAATGATTTTTGAAATTATTTGTTTTTTTTACAATTTCATCATTCTTGAGTTTTTTTTCCCGATCAAATCTAATCCTTTTTTATTTATAATTACTATTTTTTTTACATTGTGTAAGATTTATTTATACTGATTTTATTTTTATTTTATTTTTTAATATTTAATTAATGTGATAGAATCCTGTAGTTGATCTGATTTTGACTGGATACTCCTGCTAATTTCGACTAGAAAAACCTAAATCATTTGCAAGGTGAAGGTTGCATGGTGGTTTAACATAATTTAGACTGCCCAGAAAAGGGTGATTTCCCACGAAGTTCGTGGTATAACAATTAATGAATTATTTAAATATATCATGATGCGTCTGTTGAGATGACAAAGGAGAATATTTGCGTTAATTTCCTATAACTTAGCAGCTATCGCCAAAACATGGAAACAAAGCTTTAGCCTTTTATCTTCCTTCCTTCCAGACACTATAGCCTCCCTATCTTCTTCTCTCAATCTCCACCCTCCATACAATTTGTTATTGTTGGCTGCCATGTCAAACATGGATGGCTGCAAGGAGAAGGTCAAGAGTGGTTCTGAATATTAAATACTGTGGCAAGAATGGCTGTTATAATTGACTAAAATAGGAAGGATTGTCTCTCATATTAGCCTCTCATATTAGCTATAAATAAAGGGTGTTAATAAAAGCTGTGTAACACACGAAAATAGAAAGTTGAGTTGAGTTGAGTAGTCATTGTTTTTTTGTTGTGTGTATTGTTTCTAAGCTTGGTTAATACAAACTCGTAGCTTCGTGGAATAGGCAAGTTGCCGAACCACTTGTGTGTATTTGATTTCTGGAATTTCCTAACACAATTCTCTAAAAAAGAACCACAACAGGGCTCCCTCTCTTTGTTGATCACTATATTTAAGAGCTAAATTTGTATCAACTTTTTTCTATTTATGTGATTTTCGATTGTTACCGGTAAGCTGTCGAATCCAGGTCTATCTGAGCATAGATCACAGGGGGCCGGGAAAACAAAGGCGAGACAGTCATGGCAGAATTCAGCAAATTTTGTTGGAATGGAACAAATTAGGACCTAAATTTTGTTGCAGTTATTTGACCAACTGCATCGAACTGGTGTTCTTCTGAACTTCTCTTAGCAATTTAAGAACATTAATGATAACCCTTAAGATAATATTATCTATAGATTTGAGATTTTGTCAAATGAAGCTTAGTGTTGATCCTATAATTGTGACATTTTGCTTTGATTGTTGTCAAGATTGCAGACTTTAGCGCTATGAATCCATTCCTTTCAGAACTACATGATTTAGGTGTAGAGTAAAAAAAACAAAAACTGGTTCGACAAAATCTATATTGAGCTAGCCAGCTTGCATGAATATTGCCGTGAAACAAATGAAAAGTGCTCTGACCTCGCGTAGAGAATGCTTATAACAAGGCTGCAAATTACTCTTCATTTTTTTTTCATTTCTCTGTTGGATCATGCTTGTAGTGGAAAAAATGACAGACAAGGGCTGGTGCAGGTTAGTGCCATGTTTGTGTTGTTGTTGTTGACAAGGGAGAGGGCTGACCAGCTCCATCAACCACAGCCTATGCTCAAGGCGTTTGCCTGGTTTGGCAGCAGATAAATTAATGGCTATGTGGATATATAGTAGTTTTGGAAATGCAATGGCTGTTTTGACTGGGAGCTGTGCTCGTATTCTTTTTGCTTCTTTATTATGTCAAATGATGTAGTTTTTTAGTGTCAGGTGCTTGCTTCTTTTAAAAGACATGGACTTTTGAATCACTTGGAATTTATTTTTTATTGTTCTCTCTTTCATTGAATTTTTGTGTGTGTGTGTGTGTGCGCGTGGCAAGTTTGTTTGGGCTATCTATATGCGAATTGTCAAGACTAGAAGTATTACTTTCAAGGATTATACATACCTATTACTGAAATACTTTTTATAATTGTCAAAGCTTATTCGATTGGAATAGTGAAAAAAAAAACCCTCATGATTTAGCTATCTAATTTATCCAATCCAAAATACTATATCTAATCCGCAAAGCAGCGCGGGAAAATGACTAAAAGAAAAGCTAAAAATATTGTGGATATAGACATATTTTACTATTTATTACGACAACATAATTATTATTTTGTCATTTCTAAAAAACCAATGATCTTGTTGAGGATATTTCAATCTTTTCACAAGGCTCATTGATCATTATAAGATTGGTTACGGGATAGAATTTTCTATTTCATTTTTAAAACATAATAAAATAACTAACTTACCTTTAAAAATAATTTTTAAAAAATAACATATAGGGTTTGTTTTTTGTTTTTTTTTATGCACAATAAAATGATTCAATTGCCCTTTAAAGCAAAATTTTGAAAGCTTGTATACATAAACTTTATATATATATTGTTATTATCAACTTGAATGAGGCCAATTTGGTATTTTAATAAAAAAAAGTTGTCGATGCTTGTAGTGCACATGCCAGCTTGGGAGGTGCCTACAACCTTCCAGCTGCATGTGTGACATCTTCGGACGGCCAAAATCTTCCTTCTGTTGTGTCATTATAATCTTCACAATGTTTTCTTCCTGGTGGGGCGTGCACATGTCATCAGTGATGAGACGATTTGTCGCCGGTGGTCATTTCCCCATTTTCTCTCTCACCCCTTTAAAAATCATACTAACCGATCAAAATTCTAGAGTTGTACTCTTAGTTATTGATATTTTAACTTCAGTTCTTATTTTTTGTATTTTTAATTTTTATTCTTGGCTCTTTTGTGAAAATTTTATTTGTTTTGAATTCTATCATTCAATCCCAATTTGTGACATATTATTTTTTTCAATATGGTCCTTGTTCTTTCAATTGTTTTTTTGTCCTTTAGTTAAATTAATTTTTCTTTTCAATTTCACTCTCTAGTAAAAAAATGTGGTTTTCTTCTAATTTATTTTTATTTCAAATTTGATCCTTATTCTTTTAATTGCTATTTTTGGTTTTGGATCCTTTTGTATAATTGATTTTTTTCTTTTAATTTCATCCTTTAACATTTAATTGGTTGGAGATCGAGCTTTGTGATTTTTCCATATATGGTGCTTCCGGTTTAATAACCCAGGTCATAGGCTTGAAAGGCTAATGTAGGTTTACATAATTTTATTTTTGTTTTTCTACTTATTTTTCTTTTTAGTTTTATCATTCGACGTTGTTTTTCTTTTTTAAAAAATTAGGTTTTGTAGTTTTCTTTATTTTTTTTATCAGGTTAGCCGAATCTCGTGACCTGGGCTATAAGTTTGTTTTAATATAAAAAGACTTCAAAAGTACAATAAAAACCTTTATAAAATCATTTTCAATCTTAAAACACTATTTAATGAGTTTAAGCACCGTAAATTCAATCCAAATCTTTTTTTTTTAATGATATTTGAAAAGCAATATCATTTTCATTGAACTTCTCTATCTAAAATGACCAAACTGACACTAAGATTAGATTTTTTTGGTGGTTGTAACGTGGACAACCATATACTTTCTCTCTCCTTTTCTATTTTAAATAACTTTCTCTCTCCTTTGAAAAATTGAATGTGACAAAAATAAAATTTAGTATCAAAATGTAAAGACCTAAACAATATAGACTAAGTTTGGAAAAAGTAAACTTCAAAGACCAAACTAATTTTTTTTTGCACCAAGTTCAAAGCCTTTGTTTTTCTTGTTAAATTTGATCCTTGTTTTAATTTTTTAAATATAACTTAAAATTTTATTTTGTAATATGGACCTTTAATTTAATGTTAGACTATTTTATGAAACTTTAAATATGCTAAAGCATGAAAATCGGAACAAATCCTAAAATATAAAACCATGACAATACAACATGAGATGATGAAATTAAAAAAAATAAAATCAATGATCGTTTACTGTATAATTTTTTAAAGACCAAAACAAAACAAAAGAAAAAGTATCTTAAATTTCACTACAACAATCCAAAGTAGTTGTTTGAGATAATAAAGAGTAAGTATAACAGGAACATTATATTTTTTATTTTAGTTTATTTTGTAATTATAATTATAATATAATGTAATTGCATTTGTAATTATAACAAAAAGATCACAATTGCGCTAAAAAGATAATTTATATTATGCTACACTAGCTACCATACAAACTTAGGTACTAAATCGCATTACACTAAACTCTATGTTGACTGTTGAAGAATTTCTCCAAAGTCTTCATCTTACAGAGTAAAGGTTTGTTTGGCGCAGCGATGCAACCATCGGCTTGCAAAATTTATTAAAACTTTTTTGTGTTTTTTGATCGTTTTGGTGTGTTGATATAAAAAAAAATTAAAAAATTAAAAACATATATTATTTTAATGAATTTTCAAATGAAAAACATTTTGAAAAACAACTTTTATCATTATTTTTAAACACCTCGTAAGAGGAGTTTGGCATTGCAGTTTAGTTGTACTTGTAAGATCCCACATCGGCGAGTGAGGATTTAGTAGCTGACCTTATTAGTAGTGTCGATTAGTGACTTGTCAGACGCGTTTTGGGGCCATGTGTGGTCACCAAGAACAAATCTATGAGGGTGGTAAGGCCCAAAACGAACAATATCTGGTAGGTTGGGGCGGGCTGTGACATTTGGTATCAAAGCCGGCCTCACTGGCTGTCTAGTTATGTCGACGAGGTTGTCGGGCTCCTTAAGTGGGGTGGATTGTAAGATTCCACATCGGCGGGTAATGATTTGGTAGTTGGCCTTATTAATAGTGCTGATTGTTGATTTGTCAAACGCGTTTTGGGGGCACGCGTAGTCATCAAGAACAAATCCGTGAGAGCGGTAAGGCTCAAAGTGGACAATATCTAGTAGGTTGGGTCAGGCTGTGACAATATTTTTAAAATATTTTTTCTAGCTTTATGTTGTGCCCTCCTCGCGGGGGGGGGGAGACGACGTCGCGACGACACTTTCTGGGCAGTGTCCTCGAATGGTCTTTGGTTGGATAAGGGAGTCGCCACCTAGTATTATGGTTACTAGGAACTATAATTGGTCTTTAAGAGATTCTATGAAGAGACTAATTGTATAAAGAAAATGTATTAGCACCCTTAGTCGTCCTACCTGAGTTAAGCTGCATTGTTTTTTTCTCTTTGTTTGTTGTGGTCTGATGATGCTTCTACTTCTATCAGTCCACTATGGTGGGTTTGTTACAATGAACAAACTCTAGTTTTCTATGTTAAGGACTTGATTTACAATGATGAAATGTTCTCAATTATTATTAAGGTTTTTTAGGATAAACTTGAAATTTTATCTATCGTGTCATTTTAAATAATATTTTGGATAAAATTCATTGTAAATTTTTTATCCTTAAAATCAAGGTTTTTTAATTTGGGATTTGGCAAACTTTATTTTAGTCTATTTTCTCCCAACTGCTTTCAATTATACCCCTAATTGCCTCCCAAACTTTTAATTTCATGCAATTCCACCATTGCCAAACTCAATTATCAGCCCTAAAGTTGACCGCTTGTTTCATTTTAGTACTTGGTTATGAAATTGTGAGTTTTGACTCTCAATTGATCAACAAGCATCAAATTTCTTAAATTTAGCCATTGATTTGATCAATTTCAACCCCTGCATTCACATGTCATTTTCGGTTTGGTCATTGATTTTGGATTTCTTCAATCAAGTCCTTAATTACTCATCAAACTTTAGTATTTATGTAATTAAGCCCTTGATTTGACCAAATTGACTCTTTAAAATTACAAATTGACGTCGTGACGACACTTTCTGGGCGGTGTCCTCGAATGGTCTTTGGTTGGATAAGGGAGTCGCCACCTAGTATTATGGTTACTAGGAACTATAATTGGTCTTTAAGAGATTCTATGCAAGAGACTGATTGTATAAAGAAAATGTATTAGCACCCTTAGTCGTCCTACCTGAGTTAAGCTGCATTGTTTTTTTCTCTTTGTTTGTTGTGGTATGATGATGCTTCTACTTCTATCAGTCCACTATGGTGGGTTTGTTACAATGAACAAACCCTAGTTTTTTATGTCAAGGACTTGATCTACAATGATGAAATGTTCTCAATTATTATTAAGGGCTTTTAGGATAAACTTGAAATTTTATCTATCGTGTCATTTTAAATAATATTTTGGATAAAATTCATTGTAAATTTTTTATCCTTAAAATCAAGGTTTTTTAATTTGGGATTTGGCAAACTTTATTTTA